>Ga0209992_10000163_pt1 | contig 91988 bp, 74 predicted proteins | sample 2SBtaG_2_FD_182564 | JGI IMG/M metagenome (GOLD analysis project Ga0209992, IMG submission 182564) | Deep subsurface microbial communities from Kolumbo volcano to uncover new lineages of life (NeLLi) - 2SBTROV12_ACTIVE470 metaG (SPAdes)... | ecosystem: Environmental > Aquatic > Marine >... | reverse complement strand
GTACGCGAGCACCTGCTCCGGCTCGATCGCCACCACCTGCCCCTTCACCACCGTGGGGCCCCGGGGACCGCGGCTGGTCTCCACGAAGCTCAGGTCGCCGCCCACCTCCCAGCGGCCCTCGATCCGGCAGTTCAGGAAGAAGTGGGGGGTCTGCTCGGGGTCCGTGAGCGCTGCGAACAGCAGCTCGAGCGCCGTGCGGATGTAGATCACGTGCTGCAGGTCGGCCATCGCCACCTCCGGCCCCACGGTTATCCTCCCGGGGTGAGGCCCTCCCCCCGCGCCGCGTTCCTCCGGGACGTGCTCGGCGCCCAAGCGCTCCCGCTGCGGCTCCGGGACGGCTGGCGCATCGACGAAGTGGCGCCCGAGCCCGAGCGCTTCCTGGTCCACGCCTCGGGGCACGGCGCCCGCTTTCGACTGATCGTGAGCCCTGCGCGAAGCGGCCTGGCCCTGAACCTGGACCCGGGCACGGCCCAGGGCCCGAAGCCCGCGCTTCGTCAGGGACTGGAGCGGGTGGCGGCGGCGGTGCGCGCTGGCCAGCACCGTGCCACGCCGGCCCTGTGGACCCGTCCGGTCCAGGCCGTGTTCTTCCTGACCGACGTGTGCAACCTGCGCTGCAGCTACTGCGTGGTGCCCTTCGGCGGAAACACGCTGAGCGAGGCGCGGGTCGATCGGGCCTTCGCCCTGCTCGCCGACGAGCCGGCCCCCGGCTTCACCCTGCTCGGCGGGGAACCCACCCTGGCGTGGGACCGGCTGGTCTACGTGGTGGAGCAGGCCCGTGCCAGGCACCCCGGCGCCCCGGTCGGCATGGTCACCAACGCCACGCAGATCACCGCGGAGCGCGCGGCGTGGCTGGCGGAGATGGGCCTGGACGTCACGGTGAGCCTGGACGGGGACCTCGAGAGCCACGCGGGGCGTCGGGTGGGTGCCGTGAACACCGCCCGGGAGCGCGCGGTGGAGCTCTACTGGCAGGCGCGACGCGGCCTCGACCACCTCCAGGCGTCCGGCCTCGGGCTCCGCGCCAACATGGTGGTCACCCCCGCCACGGCCCCGGACTTGCGCGCCAACACCGCCCACCTCTACGCCCTGGGCTTCGACACCATCAGCGTCTCGCCCGCCGTGGGCATCGTCTGGCCCGGCTCGGCGCTCGAAGCCCTCGCCGACGGGCTGGACGCCTACGCCGCCGAGGTGCTCGATCAGCTCGCCTCCGCCTCCGACGATCGACGCCAGCGCACCCGCACCGCGCTCCAGTGGGAGCTCCGGCGGGCCTGGTACTTCCTCGGCCGCGGCGTCTTCCACCCCTACGCCCGCCGCTTCGTGTTCGGCGCCGACGGCCGGCTGTTCAGCGACCTCTACAACCACGAGATCGCCAGCGAGCTGTACCTGGCCGACATGGACGCAGTGCACGACCTGGACGCCGTCGACCACCACCACCGCACCACCCCGCAGGCGAGCTACGTCGCCGCGGGCTGGAGCGAGCGGGTGCTCGCCGACGTGCGCGCCATCTCCACCGTGCAGCTGGAGCGGCTCACGCAGCTCGACGGCGAGCTCGTGGCGCGCTTCCCCAGCACCTCTGGCGCGCGCGAGCTGCGCGGGCACCCCCCGCTGCACGGCTAAGCTCTCCCCGTGACCCCGATCCGCGACACCCAGGAGCTCGCCGCCCAGCTGTGGCGACGCGGGCTGCACCGTTGGTTCGACGCGCACGCTGGCTGGACCGTGCAGACCCCGCGCTTCGGCGAGCGCTGGATCGAGTTCCACGCCACCCGCCCGGACCACGCGCTCCGCCTGCGGGTGCAGCCGAGCGGCGATCCCTCGGCCGACCCGCCCACCTACACCGGCCGCCACCTCCAGGTCCTGCTCCTCGAGGGCGGGGCCTCCGGACACGCCCTGGCCCGCACCATCCTCGCGGTGGACCGCCGGGGGCTCGCGCTGGACCTCCCCATCGCCCGAAGCCTCGCCGACGGCGTGCTCGTGCCCTGGCGCGAGCTGTTCATCGCCGACAGCTGCAACCTGAAGTGCCGCTTCTGCTGCGAGTCCACCCGCGTGAACCAGGGCGGCCTCATGCCCTGGGAGGCGATCGACCGCGAGCTCCACCGGGCCCGCGACGAGGGCATCGGCCTCATCCAGTTCATGGGCGGGGAGGCCAGCATCCACCCGCGCTTCGCCGACGCGCTCCAGCTCGCCCGCGACCTGGGCATGCAGACCTACACCATCACCAACCTGCTGCGCTGGCAGGACCGCGCCTTCGCGGAGCGCGTGGGCCCCCTGCTCGACGAGGTGATGATCAGCGTGCACGCGGCCAGCCAGGAGACCGGCGGCCTGGTGACGGGCCGCGCGGCCTGGTGGAGCCAGTTCTCGCGCGCGGTGCAGCACGCGGCCGAGACCATGACCGCCCGGCGCTTCGCCGCCACCGTGCTCTCGCGCCAGACCGTGAGCGAGCTCGACGCCATCGCCAACGTGGTGCTGGAGCTCGGGTGCTGCAAGTGGGTGATGGGCAACGCGGTGCCGGTGCTGGCCGCGGCGGGCCAGGCGATCGAGATGAACCTCGACCTGACCGAGCTTCGAGCGCGCCGCGGCGAGTTCCAGTCGCTGCACAGCCGGTGTGCGTCGAGCGGCTGCACGCTGGTGTTCTTCTGCATCCCCCACTGCGTGCTCGGCCCGGAGCTCTGGCACTCCACCCACGACCAGATGCTGCGCCAGCAGCCGCTCGACGGCGAGGGCCGGCTGGAGGACGTGAACTTCTGGAGCGAGGCGGACTTCCACGGCCAGCCCGCCCAGGTGTCACTCGCCCGGCGTCACGGCGCGCCCTGCCAGGGCTGCGAGCGGCGCAGCGAGTGCGGCGGCTACTTCAGCGACTACCTCGACCTGCACGGCGACGGAGAGCTCGGTCAGGTGGGCAGCGTGTAGGTGAAGGCCGCGCCCTCTCCGGGACGCGACACCACGTCCAGGGTGCCCCCGCGCGCCTCCACGAGCTTCTTGCACGTGGCCAGGCCCACACCGGAGCCCGGCTGATCGAGCCCCGCCGGCCCGCGGCCGAAGAGCACGAAGATCTGGTCGTGCTGATCCTCGGCGATCCCCCTCCCGTTGTCGGCGACCGTCACGAGCACGTCGTCGGCGCGGACCTCGGCCGACACGCGCACGCGCAGCGGCTGCTCGCCCCGGTACTTCACCGCGTTCTCGATCAGGTTCTGCAGCAGGCGTCGTTGCTCGGACGCGGCGCCGCGAACCGTCGGCAGGCCGTCGTGGGTGACCCGCGCACCGAGCTCGGAGAGCTGCGGCGCGAGGTCCTCGCAGACCGCGTCCACCACGCTCGCCAGGTCCACGGCCTCGTCGACGTGCGCGGTCACGCTGCCGACCTGGGCCAGCGCCAGCAGCTCGTCGATCATCCGCCCCATGCGAACGCCGGACTCGCGGATCTTGCGCACGTCCTCCAGCTCCTGGACGCCGAGGCGAGCGGTCTCCAGGAGCGAGGCGAGGCCGGTGATGGAGGCCAGGGGCGACTTCAGATCGTGGCTCACCGCGCGCGCGAAGGCATCGAGCTCCTTGTTCCGCGCCGCGAGCTCCTGGTTCACCGCACGCAGGTCCGCCGTGCGCTCCGCCACCTGCCGCTCGAGGTCCTGGTTGAGCTCGCGCAGCGCGGCCTCGGCCCGCCGACGCTCGGTGACGTCCTGGGTCACCCCCATCAGGTTCACCAGCTCGCCATCCGGCCCTCGGACCGGGATGAAGTTCGACGCGAAGACCCGCGGGGTGTCGCCGGACGACTCGAACTCGAAGTGGGCGTCGCCCTCCCGCATCGCATGCTGGAGCAGCTCGGCGATGCGCGCACGATCCGTCTCCGAGACGGCGTCGAGGTACGGCATGCCCCGGATGGCCGCCTCGTCGTCCACCCCCATCATCGCCAGGCCGGCCGGGTTCATCGCGGTCAAGCGCCCGTCGAGGTCGATCTCGTGGATGCACACCGGTGCGTGGGTCACCAGGGTCTCGAAGCGTGAGTCGTCCATGGAGGTCCGTCCGCAGCCTCCCCCGACGGCGTTCTATCCCTCGCGTCCAGCGTTCGTGCGACGATCGCACGGTGAAGAAGCCCGTGCCCAGCGCCGTCGCCGTCGCCGAGCGGATCCACGGGCCCGCAGAAATCGACGGGGCCGCCCTCCGGTGCGGAACGGTCCGGCTGGCGGCGGGCCGCGTGCTCGCCAGCACCCGAGCGGGTGCCCTCCGCCGCGTGGGCGCCGCGGGACCGGTAGCTCTGTGGCCGAGCGCGCGCACCGACCACTACGTGCTGGTCAGCGGCCTGCCGCGGGGCGGCACGAGCTGGCTCGCGCGCATCACGGCGAGCCTGCTGCGAGCGGCGGGGGTGCACCTTCCCCCGCCCACCGAGCCCCGGACCGACGACTTCCCGCTCAACGACCCCGGCGACCCCGAGGACCTCCGCCTCCGCGCCCACGTGGCCGCCCATGGCGGCGGCTGGCACCTCGCGAAGACCCACTACGTGGGCGACCTGGACCGTGTGCGCTGCCTCTGGATCGGGCGCGACCTCACCGACGTGATGGCCTCCACCTGCCACTACGCGCTGGCGGGCCCCGCGCGGGAGCACTTCGCCCACCTGCCCCCCGACGAGGCCTACCGGCAGGTGGTCGACGCCACCCTCCCACGCACCGTGGCGGCCCTCCGCGCCATCCGCAGCGCTCCCCCACACACCCTGGTCTTGAGCTACGAGCAGCTCTCCGAGGATCCGGCCGCGCAGATCCGCTCCATCGCCGAGCACCTCGACCTCGCCCTGCCCGCGGGCTTCGACCTCGCGATCGCCCGCCGGCACGCCTTCGAGCGGGAGTCGGGACGCCCACGAGGCCAGGAGGACCGGAGCAGCTACCACCGCGCCGGGCTGGTCGGCGACGGCAGCCTGCCCGCCTGCGTCGCGCAGCAGATCGCCGAGGCCTGCCAGCTTGTCGCTGGGTTATCGCAAGGCCGGAACCACCTGGAGCCCACCTCATGAAGAAGCTCATCGGACTCGTCTTCGGACTCGGCGCGCTGGCCGTGCTCGGCGTCGGCGGCGCCGCCGCCATGCAGCCCGATACCATCCACGTCGAACGCAGCGCCACCTTCGCGGCCACCGCGGACGACGTCTGGCCGCACGTGTCCGATGCCAAGCTGGCCCACGCCTGGAGCCCCTGGAACGACAAGGACCCCAACGCCACCTACACCTACACCGACAAGACCAGCGGCGTGGGCAGCGGCTACAGCTGGGAAGGCAACGAGGAGGTCGGCACGGGCAGCCTCACGGTGCTCCGCCAGACCGAGAACGTGGAAGTCGTCTCGGCGCTGGTCTTCGTGGCTCCGTGGGAGTCCGAGGCCGAAGCGGGCTTCCAGCTCCAGGCCTCCGGCGATTCCACCAAGGTGACCTGGACCTACGACCAGGACGCCGACTTCGGCACCAAGGTGATGGGCCTGTTCATGGACATGGACGAGATGCTGGGCCCCGACTACGAAGCCGGCCTGGCCGCGCTCGGGGAGGTCGTCGAGCAGGCAGCCGCCGACCGCATCGCCGCCGCGAAGGAGGCCGCGCGTGAGGCCGAGGAGAGGGCCCAGGCCACCGAGGAACGCGCCGCGGACCAGAAGCAGGACATCAAGGCCAACCGCCGTCGCGGCGGCTGAGGTCGGTGGCTGGCTGAGCGGTTCGTTCGTAACGAACCGCTTCCGCGCGCACGGCGCGCGGCGGCCGAAGGCCGGGGGGAGCGCGCCCAGCGCGCGGTGCGGGGGCTGGCCCCCGCAGGAGACAGTAGTTGAAAGGGCTCGTTACCTACGAGCCCGTCAACTAGTAGCTACTTCAGCTTGCCGCTGAAGGTGCAGTCCAGCCCGCCCTTCGAGTCGTAGCTCCCCGTCATCGTGGCGAGGTCGGGGGACACGCGTCCGGCGAACGACCCACAGGGCGCGCAGTCCTGCTCGTGCAGCACGAGCGAGCGCGCCGCCTCGTCGTAGCGGCCGTCCACCTCGCGCCGTACCCCGGCGAAGGTGGACGTGCCGCTCACGTCGTGGCCCGACCCCACCACCTGCACACGCACCCAGTGGTCGCCGCAGCGCCCCTCCCAGCGGTGATCCAGGGGCCCGCCGACCTCGGGTTCGGGCTCCGACAGGATGGCCTCCACACTGCGAAGCTCCTCGGGCTCCGGCTGCAGCACGATCGGCGGTGAGGCCGGCGCCGTCGACCGCTGGTGGGTGGCAAGCCACCAGGTGCCAGCCCCCACCGAGGCGATGAAGAGCACCCCCGCCAGGCCGAACCACAAGGGCCGACGGTCGACCCGCGGCGAGCGGCCCAGATCGGAGAAGCGCCGCGTGGGCGGCGGCGGTGGAGGTTCCGCGCGGGCTCTCACGCCACGCCCACCGCCGGTCCCGGGAAGCCCGAGCGCAGGGCGAGCGGCCACGTCGCGCACCAGCAGGGCCGTGGACATCTCCGCAGCGCTCGCGTAGCGCTGGCCCGCTTCGTAGCGCGTGGCCTTCCAGAGCACCTCGCGCAGCTTGCGCGGCATGGACCCCCAGCGGTCGTGGTCGAGGCCCGCGGTGAAGAGGTCCAGGGGGCTCTCGCCGGTGAGCATGAAGAAGACGGTGGTGGCGACTCCGTACACGTCGGCGGCGGGGGCGACCGAGGTGGCGTCGGCCTTCTGCTCGGGCGCCATGAAGGCCAGCGAGCCCATGGCCATGCCCGTGCGGGTCTTGTGCGAGGTCTCGTTGTCGAGGATGCGCGCGATCCCGAAGTCCACGAGCTTGGGCCGCCCATCGGGGGTGAGGAGCACGTTCGACGGCTTGACGTCGCGGTGGATGATCCCCTGGAGGTGGGCCACGTGCAGGGCATCGAGCACGGCACCGGCCACGGCCACGGCCTGCTCGGGCGTGAACACCCCCTGCAGGCCCACGCGGTCGGCCACGGTGCCGCCCTCCACCACCTCCATGACCACCCACGTGGCGCCGTCCTGTTCGCCGCTGTCGAAGACCTTGACGATCGCCTCGTGGTCGAGGCTCTGCAGGGCCTTCGCCTCGCGAAGCAGGCGGCGGGTGAGGTCCCGCTCCTTGTCGTCGCGCGCCGGCGGCATGATCTTCGCGGCCCGATCCACGTGGAGCTGCTTGTCGCGCACCCGGTAGACCGTGGCGAAGGCCCCCTTTCCGAGCACCTCACCGACCTCGTAGCGACCGCCGAGCTCCATCAGCCGCGGAGCGCCCGGAAGCGAAGGAGGTGATCGACGAGGACCAGCGCCATGGCCGCCTCGACCACCGGCACCGCCCGCGGGAGCACGCAGGGATCGTGGCGTCCCCGCGCCTTGATGGTGGCGGCGCGGCCCGCCCGGTCGACCGTGTCCTGCTCGCGGAAGAGGGTGGCCACGGGCTTGAAGGCCACGCTGAGCTCCACCGGCATGCCGTTGGAGATGCCGCCCTGGATGCCACCGGAGCGGTTGGTGCGGGTGCGCACGCCTCCCGCACCGTCGGGCTCGAAGAGGTCGTTGTGCTCGGAGCCACGGAGCGAGAGGGCGCGGAACCCGAGCCCGGACTCGAAGCCCTTGGCCGCGGGCAACGACAGCATCGCCTTGGCCAGATCGGCCTCGAGCTTGTCGAACACCGGGTCGCCGAGGCCAGCCGGCACCCCTCGCGCCACGGCGCGGACCACGCCGCCGAGGGTGTCGCCGTCGGCGCGCGCCGCGCGGATGGCCTCCTCGAAGCGCGCCGACGCCGCCGGGTCCGGACACCTCACCAGGCTGGCGTCGACCTGCTCGGCCGTCACGGTCGAGGGGTCGACCTCGGCTTCGTCGCCGCCCACCTGCTGCACCCACGCCACCAGCTCCACCGCGCCCAACACCTGCCGCGCGACCGCACCTGCGGCCACCCGTGCAGCGGTCTCGCGCGCCGACGACCGACCGCCGCCGCGCCAGTCGCGGAAGCCGTAGCGCTGGTCGTAGGTGTAGTCGGCGTGGGACGGGCGGTAGAGGTGGGCGAAGGGCGCGTAGGCGCTGGAGTCGGCGTCCCCGTTGTCGATCATCAGCGCGATCGGCGTGCCCGTGGTGCGGCCCTCGAAGACCCCCGACAACACGCGGACCTGGTCCCGTTCCTTGCGCTGGGTGGTCAGCTTGTTCTGACCAGGACGCCGCCGGGCGAGCTGGTGCTGCATCGCGTCGAGGTCCAGCGCGACGCCCGGCGGGCAGCCCTCCACCACGCACCCCAGCGCGGGCCCGTGGGACTCGCCCCAGGTGGTCACTACGAAGAGCCGTCCGGTCGTCGATCCCATCGGCCCCAGTATCGCCCGATGCGCCCGATCGAGGTTAGGCGCGCCCGGTGAACGACGCCTTCATCGTCAGCCTGCTCTCGGTCGTGCCCCACGGGCTCGGCTCGCGGCTCCAGGGCGCCTTCGCGCGCGCAGGCCTCAGCCGACTCGTCCTGGACTGGTACGTCCGCACCTACGGCGTCGATCTGAGCGAGTGCGAAGGCACGCTGAGCGACTACCGCACGCTGCAGGACTTCTTCGTCCGGCCGCTAAAGCCCGGCGTGCGCCCCGTGGACGAGACCGCCGAGGCCCTCGTGTCGCCGGTCGACGGGCGCGTCTACCACGCCGGTCGGCTCAGCGGCTTCGAGCTGCCGCCCGAAGCCGGCATGAGGTGGGACGTGCGCACGCTCGTCGGCGGCGGCGAGCGCTACGAGGGAGGCCACTACGCCATCCTCTACCTGTCGCCGAAGGACTACCACCGCGTGCACGTGCCCCGCGAAGGCCACGTGGTGGGCTACCGCTACCTGCCCGGACGCCTCTGGCCGGTGTTCCCCGCGGCGGTGCGAACGGTCGAGGGGCTGTTTGCGAAGAACGAGCGCCTCGCGGTGCGGCTGGCCACCCAGGACATGGGGGAGCTCGCGGTCGTGCTCGTGGGTGCCTACGGCGTCGGCCGCATGACCACCAGCTTCGCGCCCGTGGTGACCAACACCGGCACGCCGGGAGAGGACGTCACCCTGACCGCGCCGTGGACCTGCGCCCGCGGCGACGAGCTGGGGCGCTTCAACCTCGGCTCCACCGTCATCCTCGTGTGCGAGGCTGGGCGTGTGACATGGGAACTGGAACCCGACCAGCAGGTGAAGATGGGGCAGCGCATCGGGCGCCTGGGCAGCTGATGACCGGCGTCTGCCCGCGGCACGCCGACGCGGCCGCCGTCGGACGCTGCGAGCGCTGCGGCGACCACCTCTGCCAGTCGTGCTCGGTCTTCGGGTGCTCGGACGCAAGCTGTCCCTACCGCACGCTGGACGGGGGCGAGGCCTGGGCGGTGGCGGTGCCGTGGGAGGCGCGCGACGAGCTCGGCATGCTCTCGGCGGCCGCGCACACCTGGCGTCGAGCGCTCTTCGACCCCTGGCGCTTCTACGCCGGCATGGGCGACCCCCGCCCCGGCGCCTTGCTCTACGGCGCCCTGGTCGGTGGCACGAGCCTCGGAGCCGGCTTCGCCTGGCTCGCCATCGGAGACGAACAGCTCGCCGCGGCGCCCCTGCTGCTGGTGCTGCTCGCGGCGCCGTTCGCCGCCCACCTCCGCCTGCTCGTCCTCGCCGCCGCGGGCTGGATCGCGCTGTCCTGGTCGGGGCGCCCTCCCTCGTGGAACCAGGTCACGCGGGTCACCGGGTACGCGGCGAGCACGGACCTCCTCCTCGGCCTTCCGGCGGTCGGATGGGCCCTGGTCCCCTTCGTGAGCGCGGGCTTCCGCGCGCTCGGCTACCGACGGGCGCTGGGGGTGCCCTGGCGCTGGGCCCTGCTCGCCGGGGTCGGGCCCTCGCTCACGACGGGCCTGCTGGTGCTGGGCACCTACGCCGTGATGCTCTGGCTGGCCGGCTAGTGCTAGGTGGAGCGGTTCGTTAGTAACGAACCGCTCCCGCGCGCATGGCGCGCGGCGGCCGAAGGCCGGGGGGAGCGCGCCCAGCGCGCGGTGCGGGGGCTGGCCCCCGCAGGAGAAAGTAGTTGAAAGGGCTCGTTACCTACGAGCCCGTCAACTACCCGCCGATGATGACCACGCTCGCGGGCAGGTCCGAGGCCCTCACGAGCTGGGACTCGCCCAGCACGGTGTTCAGGGAGACGTTGCCGCCGCAGGGGTCGCCGCCGCGCAGGTCGCCCACCGCCGCCTCGAACAGCACCTCACCGCTGGCCGTCACCTCGCGCAACAGGCCCGACGGCACGCCGTAGTTGACGAGCCGCACCTCGTCGTCGAGCGAGGACATGCCGCCCTGGGCCTGCACCACCACGCAGTCGTCGAGCCCGTAGCTGAAGGTCTCGTCCATCGTGGTGGCCTCGAGGTCGACCGCCAGGGCCGAGCCCCAGCCGACCTCCACCCCGTTGTTGAACACCTGGATGCCTTCGGCGGTCCACTGCACGTCGTGGGCACCGGAGAAGGCCGCGAACTGGTCCGGGTCGAGGAAGTCCTTGTGGAAGTCGCTCAGGTCGGCCACCACCTCGCCGGTCGCGCGCTCGAAGACCACCACGGTCTCCATCTGGAGCACGGAGAGCACGCAGAGTCCCGTGTCCGGGTCACAGTCCACCGAGTTCGCGTGGTACGGGTCGCACGAGTCGCCGTAGTAGCTGGGGGTGGTGCACGTCTTGTCGAGGCCCAGGGCCTCGGTGTCGAACAGGATGCGCTCCTGCCCGCTGTCCAGGTCGAGCTCCACGACCTGCTCGAACACCACCGGAGCGGTCACCCCCTCGGCCGTGCGCTCGTCGGCGCGGAGGTAGACGAGGGTGCCCGGCTCGGGCTGATCGGCGAGGTGGTGCGAGAAGGGGGTGGCCCAGCGCTCGAGCACCTCGCCTCCCCAGCCGATCCGACGGACCTCCGTGTCGCGCATGTCGGCGACCGAGGTGCCATCGGTGTGCACGATGAGCTGGTGCTGCACGAGCACGCCGCGCCCGTCCGTGGCGATCCGCGCAGGAATGCCGCCCATGTCGGCTTCGCCATCGTCGAGCAGGGCGTACCAGATGGGCTCGCCCGACCCCGTCACCAGCACCACGTACGCGGCATCGGGGGTGTACGCGGTGTACAGGAGCTGGTTGGCCGCCACCTGGGACGACGGGTCGCTGTGGCGGATGGTGGGCAGCTCCAGGTTCGCGGGCGCGTCACCCACCGTGAACGACACGGCGGGACCTTCCACGGTGCCGTCGGCGTCCTCCAACACCACCCACGCCTCGAGCTCGCTGCCGGCCGGGGCCAGCATGCGCCCGCTGGAGCGCCCGTCGACATCCACGCCGTGCAGCTCGTAGGACAGCCCGTCTTCGTCGACGATCTGCACCCAGGAGGTGCCCTGCGTCGGGGTGTCCCACGTGAGCTCGGCGCTCGTGGCCGCCTCGCCGTCGAAGTCGACCGACAAGGTCGGGCCCTCCTCCTGGTCCGGCTTCGATCGCGACCCGGTGTCGTCGGTCGACGTGGAGCCGTCGCAGGCGACGAGGAAGAACGGGAGGAGCATGAGGCGGTGACCGGGGAACGCGCGGGGCAACTTAGACCGCTGATGCCGGGGATGGTGTGGAGTCTCAGTCAACGCTGCGCGGATGGAGCTCGTTGCCGCAGTAGGCGCAGACCAGGGCGGCGTCCTCGACCGCCGACAGCCCCGCACCACAGCTCGGGCACTTCCCTGCGTGCTGGGCGACTGCACGCCGGTGGTCGGCCACCACCTTGTCGGCGCCCCGCAGCCACGTGAGCGCCGTCCACGCGCCCAAGCCCACCACCGGCAGGCCGAAGCAGCAGCCGCCCCCCACCAGCGCCGTGGACGCGTCCTCGCCCATGCCCAGCGCGATCGTGATGCCCAGCGATCCAGCGAGCGCGCCCGCAGTGGCCACCCCCAGGCAGGCCGCGCGGGCCTTGGCGCGGCCCTCCATCAGCGCCGCCACCACGCCTCCTGCCACGAGCGGACCGGACGCGCAGAGGCAGAGGCCGAAGAGGGCCGTGTCCTTGGCGAGCTCGTCGTCCAGGAACATCGCGAGGCCGATCAGCGTGCCGAGCGCCGCGAGCGCGGCGCTGATGCCGAGCACCACCAGGGGACCACGAGCCGGACGGAGGGAGGCCACGAGCGGATCGTAGCGCGGCAGCCCTGTCCGGACAGAACCTGGTGGCCCCGCCGCCTACCTTCTGTGCATGCGCATCCTCCACCTGAGCGACACCCACCTCGGCACCCGCACGTGGGTGCGCGGGGCGCCCCGCGACTGGCGTCGCAGCCTGGATCACGAGCGCGCGCTGCTGGCGGCGCTCGAGCCCGCGATGCGCGGCCGCATCGACCTCGTGGTGCACACCGGGGATCTCTTCGACCGCAGCCGGCCCCCCGAAGCCGCGGTGCGGCGCCTGTCCAGCATCCTGGGCAACCTGGCGCGCAAGGTGCCGGTCGTGCTCATGCCGGGCAACCACGACCGGCAGGGCATCCGACGCAACCTGCCCACCCACCTGCCCGACCTGCACGTCTTCGACCGCGCCGAGAGGGTCGAGGTCGCCGGTGCGCGCCTCGGCGTGGTTCCGTACGTCTCCGATCCCCAGGGCTGGGCGGCGGCCGCCGAGCGCGCGTGCCGTGGCGGCGTGGACCTCCTGCTCGCCCACCAGGCCTTCCACGGCGCCGTGGTGCCCGGCTTCACCTTCGCGGCGGGCGCGCAGGGCGACACGATCGGCGAGCACCACCTGCCCCGCGGCGTGAAGTGGATCCTCTGCGGCCACATCCACCCCCGCCAGGCGATCCGCCTCGGCGAAGCCACCGTGGTGCACCCGGGCGCCACCGAACGCACGGCGTTCAGCGAGCGCCTGCAGGCCAAGGGCTACGTGATCTGGACCCTGGACGGACCGGTGCGCTGGCGCTTCGTGGACCTCCCCACCCGCCCCATGGTCGTCATCGGCCTCGAGGAACACCTCGGGCACGTCACCCCCGGAGCCCTGGTGCGCATCACCCCCGACCTGAACACGCCGGCCATGGAGCAGGAGGTCCTGAAGCGCGGCGGCTGGCTCTGCGGACCACCCGCCGAGGCGCCGGCGCAGCGACGCCCGCGCGCGCCGCGGAACCAGCTCAAGCTCTGGCAGCGCTGAACGCTCAGCGCTGCGGGGATCCGCCGTCGCTGGGCACGGTCACGTCGCTGATCACCAGCTTCAAGGTGCTCGCGCCAGCGGCCAGGGTGACCAGCTCCCCCATCCGGTCGCCGGGCTGCGGGTGGCTGCCGAACCCGTACATGCCGAAGTAGTGCAAGCCGGGGGACAGCTCGATCTCCGCGGTCACCGGGAACTCGGCGACCCAGGTCGCGACCATGCCGTAGTCGGTGGGCGGCTGGCCCCGCGGCGGACCGCCCGAGTTGGGGTCGAGCTCCGCGAAGCCGGCGTAGAACACGTTGCCACCGGTCTGCTCGGGCGCCGGGTCGACCTCGACCGTGAGCGCGACCCTCACCCGGTCGAGCCCGGCGAAGTCCGAGGCGCGGCCGACCTCGGGCAGGGCAGCACCTGCCCCCACGCCAGCCGTCGGAGCGCTGCACGTGGACGCGAACTCGGCGTAGAAGGTGGCGCAGGCGGCGGTCCAACCGACCTCGCAGCAGGCGCCGTCGGCGGTCTGCTCGCAGGTCACGCGCTTCACGGTCGTGTCGTGGCAGGTGTCCCACACCGCCACCCCCGCGTCCGCGGCGGAACAACAAGGATCCCGCCCCGCGAGGAGGTCGGCGTCGCCACCAGAACAGGCGAGGAACAAGGCGATCATGCGTGCACCTACCACGTCGTGCGGCGGGGTGGACCGGTGAGGTCGAGCACCACGTGGTCCCCGGAGGACACGGCGACCTCGAAGACCTCGGCGCCGCGCTGGAGGCGCAAGAGGCCGGCCTCCGGCAACGCGAGGAGCCGGGTCCGGCTGTTCTGGGCAGCGAAGCCCTCCCCCAGGGGCACCTGGTGCACCTGGGTCGTGCCGCCGCTCGTCAGCTCGATCCGACCCCCGACGGGTGCGCGCACCGCCACGAAGGGCCTCGCGCGCTGCCGGTTCTCGAAGACCTGGACCCGGGGACTGTTCGCGCTGACCAGCACCGCGTCGAGGTCCCCGTCGTGCTCGAGATCGAGCCACGCCCAGCTGCGACCATCGCTCGCGCTGTCGAGCCCGGAGAGCCCGGACACGTCGGCCCAGCCGCCGGTCCCATCCCGGAGCCACAGCTTGTCGCGCTCGTGCCCGGAGAAGCTCGCCCCGCGTTCCTGCCAGAGCCGCACCTCCCGCCGGGTGCGCGTGCCTTCGCCGAGCACCAGCCCCGCGTCGTCGGTGCGCGCGACCGCGCGCCAGAACTCGCTTCACGTGTCGTGCTCGATCGCGACCGACGGCGGCGCGGTGTAGTAGCCGTTGGGCACGTAGAGGTCCTGCTGCCCGTCGAGGTCGAGGTCCACGATCTGGCCACCCCACGACCACCCGGCGGCAGACACGGGGGCGTCGCTCCGCGTCCAGGCGCTGAGCCCACGCCCCAGGAGCAAGCTGTTCCCGCTGGCTCCCTTCGCCATGCGGGGGTCGAGGCCGGGGAGCTGGGCGGTGATGCGGGCGCCGGCCGACGAGTACATGTTCGACACGTAGAGGTCGTCGCGGCCGTCGGCGTCGACGTCGCCGAACGACACGCCCATGCCGAAGCCGAAGTCCGCGGTGCCCGTGGCCTCGGTGATGTCGACCAGCTCGCCGTCCCGGTTCTCCAACAAGCGGTTCGGCGCGAAGTCGTGGGCCAGGTAGAGGTCGGGATCGCCGTCGCCGTCCACGTCGGAGAAGCCCGCCTGGTAGGTGTTCCGCCAGTCGTCCTGGGGCTCGGCCACGAAGCGTCCCCCGCCCGCGTTGCGCAGCAGCACGTCGGGTGGGCCCGCGCGGTCCAGGTACACCTGGGACTGCGCACCGATCCGCGCCACCAGCTCCTCGGCGGTGGCCGCGGGCAGGAAGCGGCCGAGCAGCTCCATCGGGTCCACCGAGCCGTGCTCGTCGAGCTCGAAGACCCGCTCGATGAGCGAGGCCGCGTAGGTGGCCACGTAGATGTCCAGCAGGCCGTCGCCGTCCACGTCCGCCGCCGCGGCCGACGTGGCCAGCGCGGGTCCCACCTCCTCGGACACGAAGCGGTCGCCCTCCCGCCACAGCATCAGGCTGGGCGCCAGGGGCCGGGCGATGAAGGCGTCGGTGTCGCCGTCCTGGTCGAAGTCCTCGAAGAGCGCGCCGGACAGGGGGCCCTCCAGGTCGAGCCCCAGCTCCGGCGCCACGTCGACCCAGCCCGCCGGACCGCGCTCCAACAGCACCGCGCGCTCCCACCGTGCCATCACGTAGATCGCGTCCTGCCCGTCGCCGTCGAGATCGACGACCGAGACCGCGGGGTGCCGATCGAAGCTCTCCAGCTCGAAGTGAGGCCCCGGCCGGACGCCCTCCGCCAGGTAGCGGACCACGTGCTGCTCGTGGGTCGAGGCCCGCAACGAGGCCCGCAGCTCGGCGTCGGGCACCAGGGTGTCGAGCGCCTCCCGGAACAGGGTGGCCGGCGCCGCCTCGGCCAGCAGGTCCCCGTTGCGGAGCGCGTGGATGCGCCAGCCGCCCTCGCCGAGCACCCAGTCGGCCTCGACGGCGCCGTGGATCCAGAGCCGCTGGACCCCGGTGGCCACCACGTCGAGCGCGAGGAGCGCCGTCATGCGCTCGCGGTCTCCCTCGGGGAAGTCCAGCCGCTTCAGCTTCACCTCGGCGCGCTCCACCGTGCGCCGACCGAGCAGCGCCACCAGCGGCCCCTCGGCCACCGCAGGCTCCGAAGGCGCCAGCGTGATCCGCGTCACGCCGTGGTGGGGCAAGAGCGGCACGATGCCTGCGGGCACGGGGTCGGTGACCGTGACCCGAGCGGCGAAGAGCTCGGGATGGGCGGCGAAGCCCTGGCCGCGCAGCAGCATCTCCTCGAAGTGGCGCAGCTCGGGCACGAGCGCCAGCAACAGCTCCTCCGAGAACACCACGTCGTGCAGCTCGGGGGTGTCCGCGACCTCCGGCTCGACCACGGGCTCGGCGCACGCCAGCCAGAGGATCACGGGGTCACCAGGCCTGGCACCGCGTCGGCGATGGCGGCCCCCAACAGCGCGTTGCCCTCCCTGGAGAGGTGGTTCCGGTCCACCAGCAGGTCGACGCCGGGCTCCGCCTCCAGCGTGGCGATCACGTCCATCCAGGCGACCCCTTCCAGCTCGTCGGCCAGCCGCTGCTGCATCCGTCCATACAAGGCCAGCTCGCGCCGGTGGTCCCCGTCGACGTACTCGGTGAGGAGCAGCACGGCCGCGCCGCGCTCACGGGCATAGGCGATCACGCGGCGGTGGTTCTCCTCGGCGTCGCTCACGGGCACGTCCGACACGTTGGCCTCGATCGCCTCGGGTAGCCCGTGCAGCCACAGGCTCGCCGCGGTCGTGAGCCGAAGCCGACGGGCAACGCCCGCCAGGCCCTCGGTGGCCCGACTGCGCTCCTCGGCCTCCTCGGCGCGTTGCTTCCGCGTCTGGCGGTGGTGGCGGGTGAGCAGGTCGTTGACGCCGAGGTAGAGCACGACCAGGTCGGGATCGGCGCGCTCGAACATCGTGTCGATGCTCCGCGCCACGGTGAAGCTGTCGCGCCCGCCATCGCCGAAGTTGAAGGAGCGCACCCCGATCCCTCTGGCACAGAGCGCCTCGTGGGCCTGCGCGGCGAAGAAGGCGTCGGGCTCGTCGGCGAACTGGTAGGCACCGCCGGTCGACGAGCCGCCTGCGAACACCACGCCGAGCCCCCCGTCGCCGCACGACGCGCTCCAGCCGGGCACCGGATCCTGCCACCCCTCGGCGCTGGGCAGCTCCTTGCTCAGGCGCGTGATGTCCCAGGCCGTTGCCAGGTACCCCGCGCGGGTCAGCGCCTCGGCGGCGACCGGCACGCTGAGCAGCAGCAGGAAGAGCAGATCCGAGGCCGCCCTCGGTGCGGTCCTGAGCAGGAAGCCGGCGGAAGCGCCCAACACGCCCAGCCGCCACAGCACCGCCGGGGCCAGCCCCCACGCCCAGCCGCCCACGGCCACCGCGAGCATGGCCGGCAGGTCACGCAGCACCTGGCGCGAGCTCGGCGCCGCCTCGCGGAGGAACCACAGGGGCGCCACCAGCCAGAGGAACCCGAGCGGGGCGAGGAGCAAGCTCGGGCCGCGCAGGTCGCGGGAGGCGATGGCGGTGGCGACGAGGGCCACCACGACACCCGCGCGCCCCCACGACCGACCCGGGCCGCGCTCTAGCGACAGCTCGGGGAGGCTGGCCAGCACCGCGAGGACCAGCGGCACCAACGCCACGAGCAGGCACCAGCGCGCGAGCTCCCAGGGGGGCGTCTCGGTGAGGTAGAGGCGCTCGACTGCGAGGATCCAGGACAGGGGCGACGCGAGCAGGACCGCCACGGGGGGCCCGAACACCAGCAGGCCGCGCACCGCCACACCCGCGGCGCTCGCCCCCGCGACCACGAAGGCGAAGCCGAGACCGCCGACCGCCCCAGCCAAGGCACCGAGCACCCGGTGCAGCGGCGCGGTCTCCGAGCGGAAGTCCTCGTCGATCAGCACCTCCCCCGTGCTGGTCGTGAGGCGGATCGCTTCGATCCTGGCCAGCCCATCGGTGGCCGCCAGCTCGAAGGCACCGGGCGCTCCGCTCCCGACGATCACGCGCTCGTTGCCGTCGGACAGCTGGAGCGCTCCCCCCTCGAAGGCCAGGGTGTAGCTCCGGCCCGCGCTCGACGACCAGGCCGCGGCCCCGTCCACCCGGTAGCCGTCGGGGTGGAGCGTCAGCTTGCGGCTCGCGCCGCCGCTCCCGCCCATGCCCACGCTCAGCGCATCGGAGTCCGCGGCCAGGCGGATCTCCGCCGAGGCCACACGACCCGCCTGGCTGGGCACCAGGCTGTCGCTGCGGAAGAAGGCGTGGCGTGCGATCTGCAGCGCGCCGCCAGCCACGTGCGAGCCGCGGCCCAGGCCCGTGTCGGCGACCGAAGCGTCCAGCGCCGGCGACACGACCCGCCAGGCGCGCGACAGCGCCGACGGCGTCTCCAGGCTTCCTGCCGCTCCAGCCAGCACGGCGCCGACCAGGGCGCCGACCAGGGCCCAGATCAAGCCGACGGCTCGGGATCGACCGGACGCCCGGGGGGAGCGCCGGCGACGGCGACGCGCGCTCACGGCGCTCCGAGCCGGAAGTCGTAGCCGTTCTCGCGCAGCTCCTGCACGAACTCGGGCGACAGCTCCAGCTGCTCGGCCCCGGCCTCGTGGCTCGCACGGAAGCCATCCCAGCGGGCCTTCAGGTCCGCCACCACCTCCGGCCGGGCCGCGGCCTGGGAGCGGAGCTGCTGCGGGTCGTCGTCGAGGTGGAAGAGGCAGGTCGCCAGCTCACCGTGCTTCCGGGGCGGCTCCGGCTCGGACGTGGGGCCGCAGCCGCGCTGCTGGCGCAGCAGCACCCAGGGCGGCGAGATCACCGCACCGCTCAGCTCGGGACCCACCTGGCGGACCACCCCACCCTCCGAGAGGGCCGTGCCGCGCACCCCCTCGACCTCACCCTTCAAGAGCGGCACCAGCGACACGCCGTCCGCGTCGGCCGGTGGCACGGCACCGACCAGCTCGAGGATGGTGGGCATCACGTCCACGTGGCTCACCAGGGCGTCCGACGCCTCGGGCCCGTCGAAGCCGGGCACCCGCACGATCATCGGCACGTTGATCACGCCGTCGAAGAAGGCATCGCCATGCAGCAGCTCGCCGTGGTCGTTCAGCGACTCGCCGTGGTCGGCCACGACCACCACCACCGTCCGGTCGAGCCGACCCCGCGCCTCCAGCGCCTCCCACACCACCAGCAGATCACGGTCCGCCCAGGTCACGGCGCGCCCGTACTCGTAGCGCCAGCGGTCCACGGCGGGCTGCCCCACGCGCAGGACCTGATCCTGCAGGGGATCGCTCCCGACCAGGCCGACCACGCCCTCCTGCGCCGTGCCGCCGGCCATGCCGGGCATCGCCGAGGGCGTGCGCGCCGCCTCCTCGGTCTGACCGGCGTCCCACAGGAGCTGCGTGATGCCGGTCGGATCCTCCTCGGCCCCTTCGTTCGAGAGCACGAAGGGGAAGTGCGCGGTCCGGCCGTGGAACATCACGAACACGGGCTCGTCCGCGTCGTGCGCCGCGAGCCAGGAGGCGACCGGCCGTGCCGACGAGCCGCCCGGGCCGATCGCTCCGCCGCGGCGCCGGCCGTCGGGGGTGTCGCGGCCGGCGGGGTAGATCTCCATGTGCTGGAAGCCCCGGTCCAGGCCGTAGTCGGGGCGGAAGCCCGAGGGCGCGTCGGTGGTGAAGGCCGCGGTCGTGTAGCCGTAGTGGCCCAGGATCTCCGGCAGCGTGGGCACGTCGGCGGTCAGGCCCTTGTCCCAGCCCGTCACCCCGGTGTGGCTCCCGAAGCGGGCGGTCAGCACCGCGGTGAGGCCCGCGAGGGTGAAGTTCGACGCCGCATAGGCGCGGGAGAAGCGCGTGCCCTCGGAGGCGAGGCGGTCGAGCACGGGGGTCTCGGCGAGCTTCGAGCCGTAGGCGCTCACGTGGTCCTTGCGCAGCGAACAGAGCGTGATGAGCACCACGTCGCAGCCCTCGCAGAGCGCTCCGTCGTGGGGGCTGCGCGTGTCGCTCGGCGCTTCCATGGTGAACACGCCGCTGCCGTTCGCGTCCACGGCGGGCGGGAGGACGGCGTCGGGCGCTGCACCGCCGACGGCCGGCAGCGCGGCGACGTCGTTGGGGGTGAGCGCTTCCGGCTCCCGAGCTGGTTCCGAGCCGGCCAGCAGCCACCAGGCCACGACCCCGAGGGCCAGCACCGCGACCGCCGCGAGCCCACGCAGCGCGAGGCGGCGGCGCGCGCGTTCGCGCCGTCCTCGTCGCCCGGTCGTGCGTCGCCTGCGTGGCATCATGCCGCCGTGGAAAAGGCCCGGCGGATCTTCGCATACCTGCTGATCGCCCTGACCGCGTCACCGGTCGCGGCGGCGGCTCCGCAGAGCCTCACGGTCGAGCTGGCGGTCGACCGTGCCCGCGCACCGGTCACGGCCACGGTCACCACGTCCTGGCTGGGCGAGCCGCTGCACGCGGCCCTCCGCGACGACGGCAGCACCCCCGGGGACGTGCCCGGCGACTTCGTCTACGTGGGGCGCCTCGACGGAGAGCCCGTGCGGGCGCTGGACCTCGTCCTGGCGGTCGACGGCGTGCCGGTCGGCGAGGCGCTCGTGCTGCCCGACGGCGAGCACGACCGCGTGAGCTTCGTGCTCGACGGGGCCCACGCGCGCCGAGCTGCGCTCGCGGCCACGGCCACCGCCGTGGAGCGCCGGGAGAGCGTGGAGGTGGCCGCGTTCTTCGGCTGGACGCTGCTGTTGCTCGTGGCGGTGCTGGGCCTGGCTGCGCGGACTCGAAGGTGAGCCGGGCCACGCCCCTGGTCCTCCTCGCGCTCGCGGTGGCCTGGACCTGGCCTGCCCTCGTCACCCACGACCTGGTGGGCACCCACAGCGACGCGTACGGGACCGCGTGGTTCATCCACGCCGCGCCCCGGCTCTTCCCCGGCTTCCACGACGGCCTCGCCTGCTTCCCCGACGGGGCCACCTACTCGCGGCCCGACTCCTGGGTGCTCGCGGCGCAGGGCGCTCTGCTCGGGTGGGTGCCGGCCGCCCGCTTGCACGCGTGGCTCGGCCTCGTCGGCGTCTGGCTGTCGGCCTGGGCGGCGTCGGCCTTCGCCAGCGCGCTGGGCGCGCGAGCGCCGTGGTCCTGGCTCGCGGGCCTGAGCTTCGCGTTCTCCGGGCTGGCCGCGGCCGCGCTCCTGGAGGGCTACGCCTACCACGTGTTCGATCCCTGGCTGCCGCTCCTCGGCTGGGGCTGGTGGCGGGCCACGGGACCCGAGGGGCGTCCCACCCAGGCCGCGCTGGCCGGGCTGGGGATGGGCGCCGCGTTCTGGACCTCGGCGTACCTGGGCCTGGCCGCCACCCTGCTCTTCCTGGGCATCGCCACCCGCCTGAGCCGCGCGAACCTCAGCGCCCTGGGGGCCTTCGCCAGCACCGCCCTCCCCGTTCTGGGTGCTTGGGTGTGGCTCTTCGCCGCGGGCGCCCAGGGCGAGGTGCTCGCAGCCGAAGCCGCTGCGCCCGTGCTCGCGCAGCTCGCCGACGCGCTCGTGCTCGCGGCCGGCCCGACCGTCGGCAGCGAGCTCGCCGGGCGCCCGGCCACGGCCCTGCTGGGCGTCACCCCCGCGCTCTTCGTGGCCGCCCCCCTGCTGCTCCGCCGAAGGGCCGACTGGCGCGTGCTCGCAGCCACCGGGCTGGTCGCCCTGGCCGCCTCGTTCCTGCCGCGGCTCGCCCCCGGCGTGCTCCCGCTGCCCGACAGCCTCACCGCCGCCCTCTTCCGCTTCCCCGCTCGGCTGGCCTGGGCCTGGCTGCTCTGCGCCGGGGTGGTCGGCGCCCTCGTGCTCGACCGCCTCGCGACCCGCTTCCCGCGCGCAGCGTGGGCCTTGCTCGCGGCGGGGCTCGTGGACGCCTTCCTCGTGGTCGACCTGCCCGGACGCCAGGGCACGCTCCCGGCGGGCGTGCCCTCCGCCTACCTCGCGCACGAAGGCCCCCTCTACGACCTCTGGCCCGAAGATCCCTCCGACGCCGGCGCCTGGGATCTGCGCACCTCGACCACGGCCTGCTGGTACCAGACCGAGCACGGCCGACCGATCGGCGACCACTGCCAGAGCCCCCGCTTCGAGAGCCCGCGGCTCGCCCTCCAGCCCTGGCTGCTCGAGCGCCTGCTGGACGGGCGCCACGAGGCGGTGGGCGAGCGCCTCCGCACGCTGGGCTACACCACCCTGGTGTTCCACGCCGACGCCTTCCGACACGCGGACCGTGGGCGCATCGCCCACGCGCTCACCCACGTCGACCCCAGCCCGGTCGCCTCCCACGACGGCGCCGAGCACGTGCTCGCGTACCGGCTGAGCCCTTGAGCCGACGCCGTCGCCGCCCCGTCCGGCTCAGCGCGCGCGCCCGGCTCGTCCGCGCGGCGCTCGGCGCGAGCTTCGCCGGCCTGCTCCTCTTCGTCGCCGAGGTCGCGCTCCGGCTGACGGGGATCAGCCCGGCCTACCAGGCCGACCGTCTGGGGGGGTGGCGCTTCGCGGCGAACCTCGACGACCACCAGATCCTCGGCGCCAACGAGCCTCACGACTTCCGCGTCTCCAGCAACGACGCCGGCCTGCGCACCCACTTGCCGCGGGAGAAGACCCCCGGCGTGACCCGGATCGCGGTCATGGGCGACTCCAAGGTCTTCGGCTGGGGGGTCGGCGACGACGAGGGCGTCGGCGAAGCGCTCGAGCAGGCGCTCGGCCCTGGCTTCGAGGTGCTCAACGCGGGCCAGCCCGGCTACTCCACGACCCAGGCCGCCTGGCTCTTCGAGGAGACCGTGGTCGACTGGCAGCCCGACCTCACCATCGTGTGGCAGTCGATGCACGACTTCAACCGCACCCTGGTCTCCGATCGGGAGCACCTCCACGGGGGGGCCACACCCACGGCCTGGGCTCGGGTGCTGCTCGCCCGCCACTCCCGGATCTACACGCTCTTGCGAAAGCAGCTCTACACCGAGGCCGAGCGCATCCAGCTGCTCCCGCAGCAGGCCACGAACGACACCGCACGGGTGCAGCGGGTGTCCGACGACGACCGACGCGCGAACTTCGACCGGATCCGGGAGCTGTCCGCAGCCTGGGGCGGCGAGCTCGCCATCGGCCTGTTGCCCTTCTACCGGGACCTGTCCACCGCGCCGGGCAGCACCGCCCAGCCGCGGGAGGGCCAGCCCTTCGCCACGCGCTACGCCGAGGAGCACGAGCTGCTGCTGCTCGACGTGCGCACCTGCTGCGGGCCCGACGTCGACGCGCTCGTGTTCCCCTTCGACCACGGCCACCTCACGGCCGAAGGCAACCGCCGGGTCGGGGTCGCCGCCGCGCCGCTGGTCGCCGCGTGGCTGGAGCGCTGATCGAGCCGCGCCTCACGCGCCCCAGAGCGCCACCTCCGCCGCGAGGGCATGGAGGCCGGCCACGCCGGGTGCCCCGTCGCCCCGCGCCAAAGCCTTCACGCGCCGCCACGCCGCCTCGTTCACCGGCGCCGCCACGCCGTGCGCTCGGCCGCGGGTCACCACCTCGCCGTTCAGGAAGTCCACGGCCGGCTCGCGCCCGCGCTCGAGCGCGTAGAGCATCGACGACCGGAGCCGACGGTAGCGGGCACCCACAGCCAACAGCAGCGTGTGCTTCGCCACGAGCGAGGTCGACCCCGACACAGCGCGCTCCGCTTCGGTCAGCGCCAGCCAGGGCAGGTCCAACGAACCCGCCACCTTCTCCAGACGCACCCCCTCCGCGTGGGCGACCGCCACGGTCTCGGTGATGATCTCGAGCGCGAGCCGTCGCACCACCCGGAACCGCATCAGCACGCCCAGCCGATCGCCTCCGATCGTGCCCAGGGTGGAGACCACGCTGTTGAGGGCGAGCTTGCTCCACCGGGCCCCCGCCAGGTTGCCGGTCACCTCCACCGGCCCCACCGGCTCGAGCAGGGTGGCCAGCACGCGCAGCCGGTCGTCGTCCCGGCCGTCCATCCGCCCCAGGAAGAAGCCCCCGGCCGAGGTGCGTCGGAAGTGGCCGGGCTCGGGCATCTCGGCGCCCCAGGCGACCACCGCGCCGAACACGCGCTCGGGGCCTGCGATCGCCGAGACCCGCTCCTCACACAGGCCGTTCTGCAAGCACACCATCGCGCCGTGCTCGGCCAACGCACCCACCGCGTGGCGCGCTGCTTCTTCCACCCGGGTGGGCGGGACCGCGAGCACGATGAAGTCGAAGGGCTCCACAGCGTGCAGGTCGTCGACCGCCTGGGCTGGGATCTCCCTGCGAGGCCCGAGCCCGTCGAGCACGTACCCACGGTCGCGCAGCGACGCGAGCACCTGGGGGTTCGTGGTGAAGCCGACCACGGAGGCGTCGGTGCAGCCGGCCGACACGAGCCCGGCCACCGTGCCGCCGATGCCACCGACCCCGACCACCAGCACGCGGGAGCTCACGCGGGGCTCCGGGTCGCGCGCAGCCTCACGGCATCCAGCAAGGGGGGCAGCATCGCGGCACGGTACCGCGGACGCGGGACCGCGGGCACGGGACCGCGGACCCGGCGCGGTCGGACCCGAGCGCCGGATGTGCCATCATGGCCCCGTGCTCGCCCTCCTACTCCTGCTGGCGTGCCCCCCCGACCCGGTGATCGAGGAGGTGGAGCAGGCACCCACCGCCGAGGCAGCGGTGCCACTGCCGCTCTACGAACAGCTCTACGCCGGTGAGCGCGGTCCTGCGGTGCGCGCCGGCGACCGTGTGCGCCTGCTCGTGTGGCTGAAGACCCTCGCGCCGAGCCCCGTCCAGGTCCGCAGCCTCGCCGCGGCGCACGCCCAGGTGGCGGTCACCCTCCAGGCCCTCCGAGCCAGCGAGGCCGAACACGCGGCCCGGGAAGCCGAGACCCTCGAACCGATCTACGCAGCCATCGAGCAGGCGCTCGCGTCCGGCGCCGAAGCCGAGCAGCTCGACGTGCTCGCCACCACCCTGGCCGCCGCCCGCGACGAGCTGCCCCACCCGGGCCGGGAGCGCATCGAGCTGGCGCGCGTCGCCCTCCACCAGGCCGCCGAGCTGGTGACCAGCCTCGACGACCACCAGCTCCGAGCCATGCAGCACGCGCTCTTCCTGCTGCGGCCGCAGGCCGACGCGCTGGGCGCTGCCGACACCTGGGAGCTGCTGGTCGGCGAGGGCTGGCGGGAGCAGGACTTCGCCTCGCTGCGCCGCCTGACGCGACCGAGCGAAGAGCCCGGGAGCGTGGACGTGGCCGGGCTCTTCGAGCTGGAAGAAGGCGCGATCGACCCGACCGACACCCTCGAGGGCAGCGCGCTGCACGCGGTGATGGCCCTGGTCCTGGCCCACGAGGAGCTGCCGGCCGCCCTGGCGCTCTACGGGTCGCCGTGAAGGGCTGGGCCGCAGCCGCCGCCCTCTATGGGGTGGGCGTGCTGCTCTTCCTCTGGCCGATGCCCGCCCACCTCGGCACCGCCATCTGGGGCGATCGCTTCGACGCGTGGACCACGCTCTGGCTGATCGACCACCTGGCCGACCGCCTGGTGACCCTCGACTTCACCGCCACGACCGACCAGATCCTCTACCCGGTGGGCTACAACCTGTGGTCCTTCGGCCACCTGGCGCTGCAGGCCATCGGCGCGGTGCTCGTGGCCCTGGGCGTGCCCCTGGTCGCGTCCTACAACCTGCTCTTGATCGGCGGGCTGTGGACCTCGGCGATGGCCGCCCACGCGCTGGGCCGCGAGCTCACGGGGCAGCACCTGCCGGGCTTGTTGGCCGGGACCGTGTTCGCCACCAGTCCCTACCTCTACGGCGAAGGCGCCGCGGGCTGCATCGAGCTGGTGGCCGCCGGGCTCCTGCCCCTGCACGCGCTCACCCTGGTGCGGCTGGTGCGCCGACCCACCGTGGGGCGCGCGGCCCAGGCCACCGCCGTGCTGGCGGTCATCGGCCCCTTCAACTGGTACTACACGCTCTTCGCCGGCCTGTTCGCGGTCGGCTTCCTCGCCTGGGTGGTGCTCGAGCGGCGGGTCGACAAGCGCGGCGTGGCGCTGATCGTCGGCTCCCTCACCGTCGCCGCCGTGCTCGACGTGCCGCTGATCCTGGAGGCCCGACGGGAGACGCCGACCCGTCCGCCCATCTCGTCGGAGCTCTTCGAGGAGCTCGACGCCTTCGAGCGGGTGAGCGACATCACCAACGGCGTGCAGCCCCTCGCCACGCTCACCGAGGCCGGCCTGGAGGAGGTGGACGCGGTCCAGGTCTTCATGAACTCGACCTCGGTCGACGCGCTCCTCACCGGGCGGTTCGAGCTCAACCCGCTGCGGTCCACCCCCGGCGCGCTCGCCTGGATCGCGGGCCTCGCCGGCTGGGCCGCGGGGCGGCGACGGGCTCGGGGCTGGATGCTCATCGCCCTCGGCGCGAGCGTGCTGACCCTGGGGCCGTACCCGAACCTCGGCGCCCAGGTGCCCCTCGCCGACTGGGCCGGCGACTGGAAGCTCCCGTACGGCTGGGCCTACGAACACGTGCCGTTCTTCTCGAAGGCCTACCGCCCCTACCGGATCGGCATCATCGCGTCGCAGTGCCTCTCGGCTGCGGCGGCCGTGGGCGTCGCGTCGCTGACCGCGAGCGTGCCGAGGCGAGCGCTCGCCGGCCTGGTGGCCCTGACCGGCGCGCTCGGCTTCAGCCAGCCGTTCTGGGCGGGGGGCGCCCCCGGCAACCGCCCCCTCTCCGACGCCGCGGTGCCACCGCTGTACGAGGAGCTGGCCAGCCTGCCCGAAGGCGCGGTGATCGAGCTGCCGCTCCAGTACCAGCCGGTGACGATCACCAACGCCAAGCTCCAGTACTTCCAGGTGGTGCACAAGCTGCCCCTCCTGAACTGCAACCAGCTCATCCGCCGGCCCGACCTGATGGCCTTCCGGGACTACGTCACGGGCAACCCCTTCCTCGCCACCCTGCTCGACATCGCGCGCCAGCCGCCGCCGTACCGCTTCGACGACGCGAGCCTGGCCGCGGTGGTCGACGACGGCTTCCGCTACGTGGTCGTGCACCGGGACGTGCCCGAGGACACCGTGCGGCTCGCGGGCGAGCAGTCGGTCACCGCCGACCGGGTGGGGCAGCCCGCGCTGGCCATGCTCGAGGAGCTCTTCGGGCCGCCGCGGCTCGAGGACGTGTCGATGGCCGTGTACGAGCTCCCCGCGGCCTGGCCCGACGAGGGGCGGGTCTGGACCTGGAGCGGCGACGACGTGGTCGAGGTGCAGTCCCCCTTGGACGTGCGCTCCTTCGATCTCCCGCTGAAGCTCGCCGACGGCGCGACGTGGACCGCCTGGACGGGCCAGGCGCGCGCGGTGTCGTTCTGGGCCCGGCCCCTCGCAGACCATGGCGACGCCCTGGCCCTGCGCGTGATCAGCACCGGCCAGACGCTGGCGTCCCGGGTGGAGCTGCCCACCGGGCACTGGACCCTCGTGAGCCGCTCCATCGAGTCGCTGGGGCCCGTGCGGCTGGAGCTGATGGCCGACGGGGCGCCGGTCTCCGTGGAGCTGACCGAGCTCCAGGTGGTGACGCGGTGAGGGCGGTGGCGAGCGGCTGCGTGGCCCTGGCGGCGCTGGCGTGGTTCGCGCTGGTCGCGCCGCAGGTGTCCAAGGTGCTCACCAACGACCACCAGGCGCAGGCGCCACCCGCCCTGTCCGTGGCCACCATGAGGCGCCACCCGAACCCCCAGGTGCAGGCACGGCTCGACGACCTGCAGCGCCTGTCCAAGCAGGAGCAGCTGGCCTACGCAGCCATCGCCACCGTGCTGACCGAGGACCAGCGCGCCGAGGGTGAGGCCCTCCAGCGCGACCTGCCCCCGGTGCGGGAGAACTCCCGCGCCAACACCGACGTGGTGGCCCTGACCCGCGCGCTGCTCGACACCTACGGCTACGGCGTGCTCCCGCCGCCCGAGGTCACCTCGAACTCGCCGTGGAAGGGCGCCGACCCGATCACCCAGACCCGCTCCGTGCAGGCCCTCGCCCGCGCCCGACGCCTCGACGACGAGCAGGCAAAGCAGGTGCTCGGCCGGGCCTTCGCCCTGCTCGAGGTGCAGGTGGCCAAGGCGGACCTCATCGACGAGCTGCAGCCCTACGCCCCCTCGACCCCCGACGGGCCGGGGCCGCCCGCGCCCTGAGCCAGCCGCAGCTCGAAGCGCGTCGCCGACCCGACCTCCACCCCCGGTCCGCACACGATCTCCAAGAGCGCCAGGACCTTGTCGGCGTGGCCGTCCGGGTAGAGCTCACGATGGACGACCACCGACCCGAAGCCCTGGTCCACGAGCGACCGACGGCCGAGCTCCAGCGCCAGCACCGGCAGCCGTTGCGGCAGCGTGCGCACGGGGCTGCGCTCCAGCTCCAACAGAGCCGCCGTGAGCGGGTTGCCGCGCAGCGCCACCGGCGTGGGGTCGTTCAGGCCGTAGGGAATCGGCTGGTGGTGCGCGAGCTGGTAGAGGTTGTAGCGACCGCGGTCCAGCACCTGGAGCGACGCGGGGAGGTCGACCACGGCGCCGTCGGGCAGGTCGGCGTACACCGCAGGCACCGCCGCCGAGGCGCTGGGGAGGGGCACGATGGCGGGGGAGCCCAGGGTGGCCTCGAGCGCCACGGCGAGCCCGGCCAGGACCGCCACCCAAGCCGGTCGCCGACGCACCGCGAGCGCACAGAGCAGCGCCATGCAGAGCGAGAGCGGCACGGCCAGGCGGTAGGCGTGGCTGATGCGCGACACCGCGGGCACCAGGTCGAACAACGCCAAAAACGGCAGCGGCACCAGGCTCTCGCCCACCCGCAGGTAGTGCCCGTTGACGTAGAGGAAGGGGCCCAGCGCGAGCACGAAGCACACCGACGCCCCGAGGGTCCATGCACGGGTGGCACCATCGCGCCGGGTGAGCCAGCCCCACAGCGCGAGGGCCAGCACCACCCAGCCCACGTAGACCACCACCAGGAGCTGCTCGTCCCAGCGGGCGAGCAGGTCCGGCGAGTGGAAGTCCCCCGGCACGAAGAAGGCCAGCAGGTCGGTCATGTTGTGCCCCACCAGCGTGGCCCACACGAAGGCCGGGTCGCGGGTGACCAGGGCACCCTGCTCGCCGAGGGAGGCGCGGAACGCGAGGCCCGCCGGGATCACCAGCGCGACCCCCACGCCCACGCCGGCCACCATCGCCGCCCGAGCCGCCTTCAGGCGGGCGGGCGTGACCAGCGCGGCGTGTGCGACCAGCAGCGCCGTCATCGCGCCGACGAAGAGCCCGTAGTACCAGTTCGCCAGCCCCGACAGGCCCACTGCGGCTCCCCACCAGCAGCCCCGACGCCGGGTCGGAGCCTCGATCAGGCGCATCCAGGCGAGCACCGCCAAGGGGATCCACCCGGTGGCGACCGTCTCCGAGATGCCGTTGTGCAGCTGCCCGAGCACGTGGGGCGACAGCAGGTACACGACCCCGGCGAGCACGGCGCCAGGCTCGCTGCGGGTGACGTGCCGGGCGAGCAGCCACGCGCCCACGCCGCTCAGCACCAGGTTGCCCCAGAGCGCGGTGTTGAAGGCGGCCACCGCACCGAGCGTCCAGCCGACCGGGAGCGTGATCAGCGCCCCCAGCAGGTCGACGAAGTAGACCCGACCCGGGGTCGGGAAGCCCACGCCGGGCGCATCGAGCGGGGACTGGCCCGAGGCGAGGGCCCCCGCCACGTGGCCGTAGCCCCAGACGTGGTTCCACGTGTCGGCGCGTTCGTGGCCCAGGGCGAGCCCCGTCGGGTCGCCCAGGACCGGACCGAGGAGCACCAGCGCCAACAACGCGTAGAGGGCTGGAGGCGCCCAGCGGCTCACGCTCGGGCCCACGTCCCGTCGTCCTCCAGGCGCCAGGCGGCACACGCTGCCGGAGCCTGCTGTCCGCGCTCGACGAGCATCACCACCCAGGCGGGAGCCACCGCATCGAGCAGGCGGGCGCCCGGATCCGCGGACAGATCCCCCGGGTCCACCACCGTGTGACGCCCCACCACGAGCACCACCAGCGGCGCACCGGGCAGGCGGGCGAGGTCGCGGACCGCCCGCTCGACCACCAGCCGGTCGGGCACCTCGGCGCGGTAGACGGCGTGGCCCTCGACCGGATCGACCGCGAGCTCCGGATCGGCCACGAGGACCACCCGGTGGGCGCGTGCCAGATCCGCCAGGACCTGCGCGGTCGTGCCCGGCAGGGTGTCGGTCACGACCGCGGCGGGGTCTCCCGGACGCGGACCGCCGGGCGCGATCAGGGGCCGTTCGAGCAGGACGATGCCCTCCGGCTGGCCGCCTCGACGCCCCAGGAGGAGCCCGAGGCCGAGCCCCAGGACCCCGGCGACCGCCAAGGCCCCCCAGCGGTAGCCCCCCGGGGCTTCGGGCGCGCGCATCATGGGCTCGTTGCCCGACAGGGGCACCGGCGCAGGCGCACCAGCCGGGGGCAGCTCCACCTTCTCGGCGGGGACCAGGGAGAAGGGCGCCGTGCTGGCCGGCTGACCCGCCACCAGCTCGATGTAGCGCACGCTCGGCGCGGTCTCCCAGCTCACCTCCCCGGCGACCACCGGCTCGCTGCCGAACTTGAGCGACACCGACGCGCTCAGCTCGACCGCCGGCATGCTCCCGCCGCAGCCGAACACGCCGTCGTCCGCCGCGTGCTCGGGGAACCCACCGTCGTCGTGGCAGCCCATCTCGGTGGCGCCCGAGGCGGTCTGGAGCTGCACCACGGGCGGGACGGAGCCCGGATGACCGGCGACCCGGACCAGGACCGTGTGCCAGGGCTCGCGGGCCGACGGCGCGTCGCCGGGCGGCGCAGGACCGGGGTGCAGGACCGAGCGGCCCGAGCTGAGCTCGATCCAGACTGATGCGCCGGGCGCGATCTCCTGGTCGCCCACCCAGCTCAGCTTGCCGTCGCGCACCAGCCCGATCTCGAAGTCGCCGGGGACCACGTCGGCCTCGCACGTCCACAGGCCATCGGGTTCCTCATCGGGGGGCACGCCGTCGCCGCAGGCCGCGAGGGTGGGCGTGTCCGAGCCCTTGAGCCACACACCGAGCGCCCTCGTGCTCTCCACGCCGCTCACCTGCAGCGTGACGGGAGCCGCGTGGGCGAGCAGGAGGCTGACGCCGAGAGGGCTCACGGGGCCATGGTAGAACACGGCGCAAGAGCGCGCCGACGCGCCGGAGACGTCTGATGTCGGATCGCCGGTCCCTCCCCCTGCTGCTCCTCGCGCTGTTGGCTCCGCTGCTGATCGCGGCCGGCCCCGGCGAGCTGGGCGGCGTGGTCATCCGCCTGGTGCTCGAAGAGGCCACCACCGACGAGGTGAAGGTGTTGCTCTCGGGGGTGGACGGCACCACCAGCGAGACCGCCCTGCGCGACGACGGCGAAGCTCCGGATGTCACCGCGGGCGACCTGAACTACTCGGGATCCGCCATGGTCCTGGGCGACGACTTCCAGGTGTCGCTCGTGCTCGGGTCCGACACCATCCCCGCAGGCGACGTCACCTTTCCGGCGAGCGAGGGCGGGGGCCGCAACCTCGTGCTCACCCGCACGGCGGGCATCCTGAGCACCGAAGCCACGCTCAGCCCGAGCACCGGCGCCCCGGGTGGCACGGCGCTCCCGCCGACCGGTGACCCGGCCCCAGGCGCCGCGCCGAGCGACCCGCCAGGCTCGGGACCCACCGGCGCACTGCCCATGGGCGAGGCGCCGCCCTCGTCGAGCGGAGCCCCCGCCGCCGACACCACCCCGCAGACCTTTCCCCAGACCTCCCCCGAGGGGGGGGGATCCGAGGACGGCGGCTCGCTGTACGTCCTGCTCGGCCTCGGCGTCGTCGCGCTCGCCGGGGTGGGCGCCCTGTGGCTGCGCGGAGGGAGCGACCGCGGAAGGGGCGGGGCGCAGGATCCCACCGCCCCCGTGCCCGAAGCCGCCCTGCTGGGCGACGGCACGCCCTCGCTCTCCGACGGCTTGAGCGTCTGGCGGGTCGGAGCCGCCGATCTCCCCGGCTTCACCGCGGCCATGCTCCAGCACCTCGCCACCCACCACCGCGTGCTCGTCGTCGCTCCCGCCACGCTCCAGGTGCCCGCCGTGCACGGCGGACCGGTGTACCGCTCACCGGCGCTCGCACCCGACAAGGTCGCCGACTACGCCGACGCGCTCTACGACGCACGCGGCGCCCCCGTCGCGGTGCTGGTGCTCGCGTTGGAACCCGATGCGAAGGCCATCGCCGAGTACGCCGACCTGCTGGGAGCCGACATGGGGGTCGTGGTGCTTGCCGCCCAGGACGTGGCGGTCGACGGGCCCCTGGTGGAGGTCGCGCGCGACGGGGAGCTCTGGAGCATCGCCAGCCAGCGCCACCGCGCGAGCCGCGTGGGGCTCGTGCCCGCCTGATCGTGTGGCTCTGGCTCGCCTGCACCGGCGCGGAGCCCTCCGACTCCGCCGGTGGGGACGACACCGCGGCGAGCGCCTGCGCCACCGGCACCGACGGCAGCACGCTGAGCTGCGGCGAGGTGCAGAGCTGCGCGAACCCGGTCCCGCACGCATGGGTCGAGCGCGGCGAGGCGCTGGGCCTGCGGGGACAGGAGGAGCGCGACGACGCGAACCCGAGCGGCGGCGGCGTGGTCCTCGACGACCTCGACGGCGACGGCGACCTGGACCTCGTGGTGAGCTACGCGACCCCCACCCTCGACCTCTACCGCTGGGACGGCGACGCGTTCGTGCACGACACGATGGAGCTCTCGCACCCCGGCGTGCCCAGCCTCGTGGACATCGACGGCGACGGCGAACGCGACATCGCCCTGGGAGGCGGCGAGGGCCAGCTCCTGCGGAACGACGGCGGCGAGCTGACCCTGGCCGGCTCGCTCGGCAGCCGAGGCGTGCACTGGGCGGAGCTGGCTCCCGCGGACCTCGACGGCGACGGCTGGACCGACTTCTACCTGGTCACCACCGACCCGAACGACGAGCAGGCCGACGACCTCTTGGCCTGGGGGGACGGCAGCTTCCAGCCGCGGGTCGACGAGGAGGTCGTGCCCGACTCGATGGCCAACCGCCACGGCTTCGACGCCATCCTCTTCGACCACGACGGCGACGGCTGGCAGGACGTGTACGTGGTCAACGACCAGGGCGACCGCTTCGGCGGCAACGCCCTGCTCCGCAACACGGGCGGCGGGCTCGAGGACGTCTCGGCCGACTGCGCCTGCGGGATCGAGATGGGCGGCATGGGCGGGTCGGTCGGCGACTACGACCAGGACGGCGTGGCCGACCTCCTCCTCACCGGCACCGCCCACACGGTGCTGCTCCACGGGCAGGACGACGGCAGCTTCGTCGACGTCACCCTCGGCATCGGCGTCGACAGCCTGACCTCCAACGACGCCATGGGGTGGGGATCGGCCTGGTTCGACTACGACAACGACGGCGACCTGGACGTCGCCGTGGCCCAGGGCGACTTCACCCACGGGCACGGCAGCGGCCTGTCCATGCCGGTCGACCTGATGGCGCAGACCGACGGGGGCTTCGAGAACGTGGGGCCCGCCGTGGGCTTGCCCGAGTCGGGCAGCCACCGCGCCGTGGCCCCCGCCGACTTCAACGACGACGGCGTGCTCGACCTGCTGGTGAGCCAGGCGGTCGAGCGGCCCCTGCTCTACCTGAGCGAGGGCTGCTCCGAGGGCAGCTGGTTGGTGGTCGAGGCGCCGGCCGGGAGCGTGGTCGAGGTGGAGGCTGCGGGCCGGGCGTGGACCTCGTGGGTGGTGCAGGACACCGGCTACGGGGCCTCTCGGCGTCCCGAGGCCTGGTTCGGACTGGGCGACACCGACGAGGTCGACGCGGTGCACGTGCGCTTTCCGGGCAGCGGCGGCTCGGTCAGCCTGGAGGGTCCGACGCCCGCACGCCGGCGGCTGGTGGCCAGGCCGGGGAGCGCCTCGCAGTAGACTGATCGCGTGCGGATCGGAACGGCCCTCGCGCTGCTCGTCGCCCTGGCCCTCGCCTGGATCCGACAGGACGTGCACGACGCTCGACGGGAAGCCGCCGCCCGCGCGGCGGTGGCCGCCGTCGAGCAAGCCCCCCCGGACCTGCCCGAGGTGCGCCGCCAGCTGCTCGCCGGTTGGCCCGACGCCATGGCCTGGCGCTCGACCAGCGTGCGGTCGGTCGCCGTGGTGGGCGAGCGGCTGGCGCGGGCCGGCGGCCCGGACACGCTGCCACCCCTGGGCGCCGTGGCCGCCACCATCCGCAAGGGCGAGCTTCCCGACGAGGCGGTCTGGGCCACGCCAGGAGCCGCAGGGCTCGCCGCGCTCGAGCTCGGCCTGCGCGGCGACCCCCGCGACCGCGCCCTGCTCGAGCGGGCCGCCGTCGACGGTCCCACCGCCGAAGACCGGCTGGCGGCCCGCTACGCCCTCACCCGACTGGCTCCATGAAGGTCAGCGAGCGCGAGGAGCGCGTGCTCGTCACGGCCTGGACGCTGATCCTGCTGCTGAGCGTGGCCGGACCGGCCCGCGAGAGCCCCGACGGCCTGGAGATGCTGGCGCTCGCCCAGAGCTGGCGCGGGGTCGGCGCGGTGCTCGACCCCGGCTACTGGCCCCCGCTGTGGCCTGCGCTCATGGTGCCCTTCACCGGGGGCGACGGGGTGGGCGCCGCGCGGCTCGCGAACCTGATCGTCGCCGGCCTCGTCGCCATGCCCCTGCACGCCATGGCGTGGCGCCTCGCCGGACCGTGGAGTGCGCGCGCCGTCGTCGCGCTCTGGGCCCTGTCACCCGCGGTGCTCGAGCACGCCGAGGTGCTGGACGCGCGCCCGCTCACCTGGCTGCTCGTCGCCGGTGCCGTCGGCCTCGCCGTGCGCGATCGCTGGGGCTGGGCCTTCGCGCTGGCCTCCCTGGCGCCGCTGGCCAGAGCCGAGGGCCTGGTCGTGCCGGTGGCCCTGGCGGCTGCCGCCCTCCTGCTCGGACGCTGGCGGTGGGCGGGCCTCGGGGTGCTCGCGCTCACCCCCAAGGCCCTCTGGGGGGTCCTGGGGCCCAAGCCCCTGGCGTGGAGCCACCTCGCGCAGACCTGGTACGGCACCTGGCCGATCGAGGACCTCGTGGCCTTGCACGGGGCCGCGAGCGTGCCCACCGGCTACCGCTTGTGGGTGTTGGACGCCCTGGACCGCGGCGTGGATCGGCACGCCGTGCACCTCACGGGGATGTTCGCGGAAGCCCCAGAGGCGGTGCCCTTCATGGCTCGTGGGCTCGTCGAGAGCACCGGACTGGCCACCATGGTGCTCGTGATGATGGGAGGGGCCCTCCTCGCGGTGCGGGGCTGGCGCGCGGCCGCTCTGCTGAGCCTGGGGCTGGCACCCCTGGTCGCCATCACCCTGGTGCCGGCCGCGCGTGGGCAGGCGTCGACGGCGGCGAACCTGATGTTCCTGCTGCCGCTCGGACTCGTGCTGGTCGCGGTGGCGCTGACGGCAGCACGCACGCGGCTCGGCGCGCCCGGCCCCTCGGTGCTGCTGGTGGCGGCGGTCTGCGCCCTGGAGGCGATCTGGGGACCGATGAGGGGACCCGCACCGGACTTCACCGAGGACTCGCTGGCCGCCCGGCAGCTCGGGGTCTGGCTCGCACGCCACCCCCCACCCACGGGCCAGGTCGCGAGCACGCTGGGCAGCCGCTCCATCGTGCTCCGGGCCGGGCTCGAGGGCGTGGCCCTGCCCACGGTGTGGGAGGCCTGGTCGCCGCCGGCCGGCTCGGGTGCCGTGGTGACCAACGCCGACCTGGTCAGCGAGAGCGGGGGGCGCGGCCTGGCCCTGTTGGAAGACCCGGAGTGGGCGCTGGAGGCGGTGACCATCGAGCCCGCCGGGCAGCCCTGGTACGCGTACCTGGAGCGGAGGTGAGCCTGGCGAGCCGCGGGCGCCCGGGCCGCGGGTTCGCAGCTACGATGCCCGCATGACGCTGACGCTCCTCCTGGCCTGCGCCCCCGAGCCGCCGGGCTGCGAGCGCGGGCTCGACGCGAACGCCGACGGCGTGTGCGACCGGGCGGTCGCGGACTGGTCCGAGCAGGCGTGGGTCGAGCCCGGCACCCACCGCGGCAACATCTACGAGCTGGACGACGACCACCTCGCCGAGGTCCGGCGGCAGGGCCTGCTGCACGCCTATGCCTGGCCGGTGTCGGTCACCGGGATCCAGGTGCCCTACTGGCCTCTGGTCTCCATGTTCTCGGATCCGGACAACGCCTCCTTCGAGCAGCTCTTCGTCGACTTCCTCGGCTTCGCGGACCTCGACACCCTCTACGAGCTGCTCGACCTGCCGCCGTACCCGGACGACTCCGCCGAGGGCATCTACGCCCTTCCGCGTCCCGAGGGTGCCGAACCGGGCGACCCGATGGGCGTGGCGGTCGTGTCGATGGAGCACGGCGACGCCCTGAACTTCAGCTGTGCGGTGTGCCACGCCAGCGAGCTCTTCGGGCGCACCGTGATGGGGCTGAGCAGCCGGCGCTCGCGCCCCAACGCCTTCTTCCACATGGCGTCGAACCTCGTGCCGGCGGTGTCGACCGAGATCTTCATCGAGCTCACCGATCCCACCGAGGGTGAGATCGCCATGTACGAGGCGCTGCAGGAGGTCTTGCCCGCGGTCGGCTCGAAGGACCCGGAGGTGCTCGGACTCGACAGCTCCCTGGCCCAGGTGGGCCTGAGCCTGGCCCGCCGCAACCCGGACGCCTGGGCGACCCGGTCGGCGGCGCTCGAGAGCGATCCGGCCGCCAGCGGCTTCGAGGTCGAGATCGCCGACAGCAAGCCGATGGTCTGGTGGACCCTGAAGTACAAGACCCGCTGGCTCGCCGACGGCGCCCTGGTCTCCGGCAACCCCGCCCTCACGAACTTCCTGTGGAACGAGATCGGGCGCGGCACCGACCTGACCGCGCTGGAGGGCTGGCTCGAGGACGAGCAGCAGGTGGTCGACGAGGTCACCGTGGCCATCTTCGCCACCGAGGCCCCACGGTGGACCGACTTCTTCGGCACCGAGGGGCTGGACGAGGCCCAGGCGGTAGCGGGCCAGGCGCTGTTCGACGACCGCTGCGCGAGCTGCCACGGGCGCTACGACAAGGGCTGGGAGGGCGACGTGACCGACCCCGTGGAGCGCTTCGCGACCACGAGGGTCTGGTACCACGGCAGCACGCCGCGCTTCGACGTGGGCACCGACCCGGGCCGCGCGCAGGGCATGGCCCACCTGGAGGGCCCGCTCAACGCGCTGGCGATCTCCGGCTGGATGGACACCGTGATCCGCGCCGAGGACGCGGGCTACGTCCCGCCGCCTTTGGACGGCATCTGGGCGCGCTACCCCTACCTGCACAACAACGCCGTGCCCACGCTCTGCGACCTGTTGCGTCCGGCGGCGGAGCGCCCCACGAGCTTCTACCAGGGGCCCGCCGACGACCCCGCCACGGACTTCGATTCGGACTGCGTCGGCTACCCGACCGGCGAGGCGATCCCCGAGGCCTGGCGCGAGGACGAGGCCTGGATGGACACCAGCCGGCCCGGGCTGTCGAACGCCGGCCACGACACGGTGCTCCTGGGCCCCGACGGGACGGAACTGACCGACACGGAACGTGCGCAGCTGGTGATGTTCCTGAAGACGCTGTAGGAACCCGTCAGGCGGCTGGAGGAGGGTGCAGCCGCACGAACGCTTCGCGGTGCAGGTCTCCGAGGACCCGGAGCCCCTCGACCTCGGCCTCGTCGCGCGACATGAACCAGGTCTCGGAGAGACGGTCGACCAGCTCGGACCACGTGCAGCCCTTCTCTCCGGCCTCCTGCAACAGCTCCACCGCCTCGCCCGACAGCGGGGCGAAGTTGCGTCCGAGCAACCACGACGCCGTGGACGAGAAGACCGGGCGGTCCTGGTCGTAGGCGATGCCACGCTCCTTGCGCAGCCGATGCTCGCGGTCGTCGATCACACAGGCTTCGCTCACGCTGCCGTTCGGTCGGCAGATGGTGTCGTCCGACAGCGCGGACAGCGGCAGGCAGGGAGCGCCGTGCTCCTCCATGAGGAGCCGGAAGGCCGGCTCCTTCCTCATCTCGCCGAGCGGGTGCTCGAGGTGGGCCATGAACTGCTTGAACATGTGGATCTGCTTCCGCGCGGCCGGGTGCGGGTTCGCCGCCACCGTGTTCACGAGGTGGCTGAACGCTTGCTTGGCCCCGGCGTTCTCGCCGAACCTCATCAGCCGCCGAGCCTCCCAGAACACGCCTTCTCGGCTGGCGTTGCCCGAGTAGAAGTACATCAGGCAGTCCCGGGTGACCGAGTACATGCGCTTGTAGTTCGTGTCGTAGAACGCCGTGGCGTCCGCTTCCATGCCCGGATCGGCCAGCGCCGTCGACAGGCACACCGCCGCCGAGTACCCCGCGAGCATCGCCAGGGTCACGCCGGTCGACAGCAAGGGGTCGACGAACGCCGCAGCATCGCCTGCGAGGAAGTATCCGGGGCCGGCCATCCGACCGCAGGCGAAGGCCCAGTCCTTGATGCCGCGCACGGCCCCCACCCGCTCGGCGCGCGGACCGATCATCGCCTGCACCCGGGGGGCGCCCGACAGCGCCTTCTCGAAGAAGCCCTCGGCGCCCAGCTCCTTGATCTCCGGGCGGAACTCCTGCCCGGTGACGAGCCCGACGCTCGCCTCGCCCAGATCGCCGCCGCTCATCGGGATGTACCAGAACCAGCCGTGCTCGCAGCTGGTCACGATCACATGACCTTCCTGCCCGGCGGGCTCGCCGGCCACCCCACGGTAGTAGGTGTGCAGCGAGGTCTGGCGCATGCCGCCGTCGTAGGTGCGGAGCGTCAGCCGGTCCCCCAGCACCGACGCCGGGCCCGAGGCGTCGACCACGAAGGGTGCGAGCTCCTCGTGCTGAGGCTCCCCGGTCGCATGGGCCCGCACCCCCACCACGCGGTCCCCATCGAGCACGGGCTCGTCGACCGTCGCCCGCCTCACCTCCACCCCCGCCTCGCGCGCCCGGTCGAGCAGCACTGCGTCGAACACCGAGCGATCGACGTGGTACGCGTAGGGGTAGGGCAGGAAGGGGTTCTCGGAGAAGCGCACCGACCAGGGCTCCTCCTGCTTGCCCCAGGTGAAGCTGCCACCGGTCTTGCGCGGAAAGCCCAGGGCCTCCATCTTGTCGAGCAGGCCGAAGTCCTCGAGCACGGGCATCGTGCTCGGCAGGAGCGACTCACCCAGGCGGTAGCGGGGGAAGTCGCTCTTCTCGTAGAGCAGCACCCGATGGCCCCACAGAGCCATGTAGGTGGCCACGGTGGCGCCGGCTGGGCCGCCCCCGACAACGATGACGTCGAAGTCGCTCATGCGGGTGTCTCCCGTGCGCCCCCTGGAAGCCGCCAGACGAAGAGGTGGTACCCGAGGAAGCCGAGGGGACCCGTGCGCTCGAGCACCGCTCCCGTGCCCTCGAGCAGGCCCTTCCATCCGGCGAGGTCCAGGATGCGCGCGTTCTTGATCAGGTGGTGGATCAGGACGTTGGACGCCGCGTAGCTCCACAGGACCGGGTCGGTCTCGGGCTCGGCGGCGTGGGGAAGCCGGGGCTGCTCGAAGGCCACCAGGAGCGCACCGGGCAGGCGCTCCGACAGCACGCCGACCAGTCGACGGAGGCGCTCGCCACCATCTGCCACCAGCTCGTGGAAGTGGATGGACGCCAAGGCGGTCCGGGCCGTCGCGTCGACCTCGTGGAGCCAGCCCGCGGGCTCGAACAGGTCGCCGTGCACCCAGGTGATGCCCTCGACGCCGTGCGCGCGGGCCTTGGCGGCTGCGGCGGGCAAGGCGCTGGCGTCGCGGTCCAGCCCGACGCCTCGGAGCCCGGGGTGCCCGGCGAGCAGCGCGGGCACGATGCCCGTCGGCACACCCACCTCCACCACCTGCTGCACGCCTGCTTCGACCAGCAGCGGACCCAAGAGCGGCACCACGCGACCGGCCACCTTGTACACCCCAACGGCTGCGTGGTCGCCGTCGCGCTGCACGCCAGGACCGTAGGGCCGCTCGCCCGTCATCATGGCGTCGAGCGCGGACCACACCGGTCCGTAGGCCCCCACGCGCACATCGAACAGGTTCAGCGACAGGCCGTCGCCATCCCGACGACCAAAGCGCTCCACCACCGATCGGCCGAAGGCGCCGAGCGCGTACCGCCCGGCGGCATCGCGCTCCAGCAATGGATCCACGCGCTCCACATAGTCCAGGACACAGCTCACCACGTGGGGGTCGAGCGCCAGGCGTTCGGCGAGCTCCCGCGGGCTCTGGGCACCGTCGCACTCGAGGGATCCGATCACGCCCACCCGGTTCAGGTGGTGGAGCGCCTGCGCCACGACGTAGTGGGTCGCCCGCTCGTGGAACCAGGACTGCGGGTCAGGAGCCAGATCACACCTCCCACCTTGGTTCTACGCCGGTCGAACGGCGTCGTAGGAACGACCCCGAGCTGGGCTGACGCCCGTCAGCCCGGCCGAGGTTCGCGCTCGATCCTCGCCTCTCAGCGGCCCGACTGGAACGCGGCCAATCGTGTCAGATGGCCCGGCCCGCTGGTGCAGGACACACAGTCACCGAGATCAGAAGAACTCGTAGATGAAGGGCGCGTCCTCGGGTGGCACGAGCAGGAAGACCACCACGAGCACGAGCACGAGCACGAGCACGCCGACCAGCATGGGCAGGTCTCTCACTTGCAGGCCTCCGCGAGGGGTTCACGGGTCTCGCCGGCCGGGGCCCGGCGCAAGCGTCGCCACGCCATCCAAGCGAGGGCGCCGGCCACCAAGCCCCACGTCGCGCCGAGGAAGACGTGGAAGCCGGTGATGCGGGTCGCCGCCCACACCCCCCCGGCCGCGGCGAGGGTCGCGAGCCCGACGTCGACCCGCCAGGGGAAGGCGCTCACCCGACCACGGGCCGTCAGGTCGGGCTGCTGAGGCGGGTAGGCCACCGACGCGCCGTAGCCCAGCCCCTTCACGGGGCAGACGTCCACGCAGATCATGCATCGGATGCACTCCGGGTCGCGGACCGCGGCGGTCCGGAGCACCTCGCGGCTCACGTCCACCCCCATCGGACAGGCCCGATCGCAGGCACCACAGTCCACGCAGCGCCCGGTCTGGCGGATGCGGGCCACCCACGGCAGCGCCCCGAAGGGCTGGAACAGCAGCGCGAAGGGACACACCAGGCGGCAGAAGGCTCGGCGCCCGAACACCGCCGTCAGCACCAGCGTGATGCTCACGAAGTAGAAGGTCGCGCCCAGCACCGTCTGCGGCAGATCGGCGGTCCAGGGCTCGACGGCCCCGAGGTCCACATAGGCCGTGGACAGCCCCACCTCCCGCCACGCGTAGAGCACGGGCAGCAGGTAGGGCACCCAGATGAGCACGCGCACGGCACGCGCACGGGTGTGGATCAGAGGCGGCTTGTAGCCCACCTTCCGGTAGATCCACTCGGTGGCCTCCTGCAGCGCGCTGAGCTTGCAGCCGTAGCCACAGAACACGCGCCCGGCGATGACCAGGCTGACCAGCAGGGCCAGGCAGAAGGCGGCCGCCATGTTGATGTGGCCGACCGCCAACGAGGTGAAGCCCGAGAAGCTGAGCTTGCCGTAGCTCTGCCAGCCCAGGCCGTACCAGGTGCCCATGTGGATCCCGATCGCGACGATCGTGGCGGCGAGCACCCAGAGCCGCACGCGGTTCTTGCGCCCCGGAATGCGCCGACGGGGAGCGGTCATCGGGGCCCGCCGAAGATCAGCCAGAAGGCCACGAAGACCACGCAGCTCCACGCCACGATCACCAGCTGCAGCCAGGCCGGTGTGCGGTCGCCGTGTTCCGGCGCCACCGGCGGCTCCTCGAGCATGCCGTCGGCCAGGTACGCCAGCCCTTCACGGTCCAGGCGCCGCAGCGGGTCGCGGTCTTCCTCCGGCAGCTGGACGAGCCAGGCCTCCCGGTCGCTGAAGAAGGCTTCCGCGAGCCGCGGGTCCGTGCTGAGCTGGTGGAGGAGGTGCCGGGCATCCATGCCCCGAGAATCCCGCGTCGACGGGCCGTCTGGGCGATCGACGCCACAGGGACCGCTCCCCATCTGACCCAGGTCAGCGATCGGAGCCATTGTCAGTCGTCGTCCTGGCAGCGTCTCGATCCCTCCGCGGCGCGGCGGTCCCCCGGGCGCAGAGCCAACGCCCGTCCGAACAGCGCACAGGCCTCGTCCCGGCGGTCGAGGCGCTCGAGGGCCTCCGCCAGCTTCCGATGGCGGGAGTCGGCGCCAGGACGAACGGCCACCGCAGCCGCGTAGGCCTGGACCGCCAGCGCATCGTCCTTGCGCGCCACCGCGTCGCCGCCCTGGAAGCGGTAGAAGTCGTAGGCCGCGTCGGTGTGTCGGGGCACCTGGGCGGTCGCCACCGCGGCCACGAGGGTGCCGCCCACCACCCACCCGCTGCTGCGGCGCCACAGGAGCACGCTCCCAGCCACCAGCCCCGCCGCCACCAGCGGGCGGGGAAAGTCGGTGGTGGAGACGGCCAGGCCCGCGGCGACCGCGAGCGGCACGAGGGTCCAGCGGGGCCAACCCGGAGGCTCCGGCCACGTGGGCAGCCGCCGAGCGATGGGTCGGGCGAGGGCCGCGTACCAGCGCTCGGGGAAGAGCAGCAGGTAGTAGAGCGCGATCATGTACCAGCTGAACCACCGGATCTCGAGCCCCACCACCTCGACCATGCCGTGGAAGAGGGGGCCGGTCGCGCAAGCCCAGGGGCGCAGGCGGGGCCAGAGGAACGCAGGCGCCACGCTGGCCTGCCAGAGCATCACCGACCAGGCGAGCAGCGAGTACACGCTGGCCTCGCTGAGCCCGGTGAGGGTGCCCGTGGCAGCCAACAGCTCCCGCAGGCCGTCCCGCTGGATCTGCCGCTGCAGGGCCCACCCGTTGAGCCACCAGTGGTCCAGCTTCGTGATGGCCGTGAACAAGTACACGATGGAGATCTGCGCGTACAACAAGCCGATGCCCCACGAGCGCACGCGCTCGCTCTTCGTTCCCCATGGCACGGCGCAACACAGCAGCAGCAACCAGGCGATCAGGTAGTGGTGCTGGTAGCCATCGCTCCGGCTCGAGAAGTACGCGTAGCCGTAGAGCACGGTCAGCGTGGCGACCGCCCGCCGTCCGGCCGCGCCCGCGGCCACGGCCAGAGCCAGGAAGCCACAGGTCAGGTAGATGGCGGCGTGCACGCCCGCGTCGGGCACGGGCAGCAGGTCCAGCACCGAGACGTGGGCCAGGTTCCAGTTCCCGGCACCCGCTCGCCAGCTGTGGGCGGTCATCAACACGAGGCAGTCGAGACCGAGCAACCCGAAGACGAACACGCGCAGGGCGCGCAGCCTCCCGCGCTCCATCTCCCGCAGGAACAGCGCGTCCAAGCTCACGGGCACAGCTCCTCGTCCAGGCGGAGCGGCACGACCACCTCGCCGTCCGGCATGCGGCAGGTCAGCTGGCCATGCAGCGACGAGAAGCCCTCCTCCTCGCACGCGTGAAGGGCCCAGGCCCGGGCCACGTCGCCGTGCCCACGCTCCAGCCACGTCACCCAGGGCGACGGCAGGGGCTCGTCGGGATCGAGGCGCTCACCGCTGGCCCCGTCCCGAAGCTCGACCGCGCATCGGACCATGCGCTGCGGCGAGAACATGCGCCACGCAAAGCGCTCGTCGAAGGGGTCGTCGTCCACGTAGTAGCTCATGGGGAGCGCGAGCTGCACGAGCACGAAGAGGGCCACGAGCACGCGCTGGGTCGGGCTCACCTCAGGGCCGACGCGGCGGAGCGCAGCCGAGCGAGCTCCGGGTGGGAGGCGTCAAGCGCTTCGAGCTCGCGGAGCAACCCGTCCAGCCGCTCGAGGCGCAGCTCCGGATCGTGGTGGCGAATCCTTGCGAGCTGGAGCCATCCGCGCGCGGCGCGGGCCGTGGCTTCCACCCGCTCCTCATGGGTGAGGGGCCGAGCCACCACGGGCGTGGACTCCGGCACGAGCCCTGCGGCGACCAACCCTCCGAGCACAGCCTCCGCCAAGCCGACGGTGCCGTTCCCCCGCGGGTGCACCTGGTCCCAGAAGGTCGCGGGGCCCGGCGCGACGACGGGTTCGACCAGCGTGGCTCCCCCAGCGGCGGCGGCTTCGACGATGAGCGCGTCGAGACGGCTCGTGGCACGCATGGGGTACGGGTCGGCGTCGCGCGCATCGACCCAGCGCCCCGACGCGAAGAGGGCGTCGCTCCCCCCGGCGTCCCAGGCCGGATCCAGCGAGAGGTCGCTGGCCTGTGTGCTCAGCACCAGAGGGGTGTCGCCGACCACCTCGACGATGCGGCGCAGGTTGCGCGCAAAGCGCTGCTCGACGGCCCGCCGGTGCTTCGAGGTGCCATAGGCCGGTGGAGCTTCCGGGCCCGGCGCCTGCTTCACCTCGCCGGAGAGCATGGCGAAGCGACGGTACGCGGCGAAGCGCCAGAGCGACGCCCGGAACGGGCGCGCGGCGGACAGGAACTCGTTGTGCCCGTCGTAGACGACCACCCCGTGCACGTCCCAGTCGATCGCGCGGCGCAGCACGCGCAGGGTGTCTTCGCTCGCGCCGCCATTGATGCCGAGGTTCACCACCTCGAAACGGCCGGGCCAACGTGCCTCGAGGGTCGCTGCGAGGAGGCCCACGTAGCCATGACGGGGTCGCCCGAGCGCCGTGTGGCCGGCGGGCCGCTCCGGGAAGCCGAAGGTGGTCGAGCCTCCGACGAAGATCAAGCGGGTCCGATCGGTCTCGCGAGGGTGGTCCACGTAGCGGTAGTGCTGCACGTGGAGGCTGAACCGGTCCTCCGTCTCCTCGAGGTGGTACCAGCCGGGGTCCACGGGCCACGCGAAGCGGTCGAGCCAGACCTCCACGCCCACCACCGCCATGCCCCCGAAGACCAGGAAGGCGAGCAAGGGACGCAGGAGATCCCGAAGCGAGGCGGGGGGAAGCACGCTCCTCGTGCAGCAAGGAGCGTGCCACAGCCTTCAGTCCACCGCTCGACGACGTCGGTGGTCTCCGTTCCGGCGTCGACCGCGGAGCCGAGCTACAGTGCTCCGGGAAGGGAACCTTGGGCAAGTCGAAGCGAAGCGGAACCCAGCTCGGACCGGGGAGCTCCTCGTCCGCCGACGAAGCCACCAGCGTCGCCGCGTCGCCGGTCACGGCGGCCGCCTCGGCGTTCGCCATGCAGAGCAGCTTCGGCAACGCCGCGGTGATCCAGATGCTGGGCGGCCAGGGCGGCCTGGACGGCCAGGCCGGGGCCATCGCCTCCGCAGGCGTGGCGGGCGCCGGGGGCGCCCTGCCCCACGGCGAGGCCGTGCAGTCCAGCTTCGGCCGCCACGACGTCGGCAGCATCCAGGCCCACGTGGGCGGCGCGGCGGCGAAGGCCAGCGCCAGCCTGGGCGCCGAAGCCTTTGCCACCGGGGACCACGTGGCGTTCTCGAGCCGGCCGGACCTGCACACGGCCGCGCACGAGGCGGCCCACGTCGTGCAGCAACGCAGCGGCGTGCAGCTGCTGGGCGGGGTCGGTCGGGCAGGCGACCGCTACGAGCGCCACGCCGACGCGGTGGCCGACAAGGTCGTGTCCGGCCAGAGCGCGGAGGGCCTGCTGAACGCCTTCGCCGGCAGCGGCGGCACCGGTGTGCAGCTCGAGGAGTCCGATCCACCGCGCGAGACCGACCAGCAGACCTCCGAGAGCGGCGAAGCCAAGGTGGGCGGGGTCGAGCGGTTCCTCGCCAGCCTGCTGCCTCGCGCCCAGGCGGCTGCGGAGAAGGCGCGCGGCGGCGACGCCTGGGGCGCCTCGATCAGGCTGATCAGCGTCACCAGCGCCCTGAAGCGGAACCGCGACGCGATCCGCGGCCTCGACCAGAAGGAGATCTCCTCCGAGGAGCTCGCCCGCCTGCGCGATGCCTTCAAGCCCGTGAAGGACGCCATCTCCGAGACCTACCAGCTCATCAGCCGCGCGGAGTTCGAGGACCGCGAGAGCCGCAAGCTGGCGCGGGAGCGCGCCAAGGAGGCCCTGAAGTGGTCGGGACGCGTGGCGCGGGCCTTCGGCGACAACGTCACCGAGGTGGAGCGCCGGGACGAGCTCGCCGCCGACCGCGCCGCGGCGGAAGAAGCCCTCGCCGAGACCCAGCGCCTGCTGGGCGTGCTCGAGGCCACCACCCCGCCTGCGCTCGACGACAACCTCCGAGCCCTCGCGAGCCGGCTCCAGGCCCTCGGCGCCACCGACATCCGGCGCGTCATGCCCCTCCCCGTGGACCGCGCCGCGCTCCTGTCCCGCCTCCGCGCCCTCGTGTCGCGCATGCAGTCGGGCGGGCACGCCGAAGACCCCGAGCTGCAACCCCGGGATCCGAAGCTGGTCACCGCCACCATCCGGGGCGTTCGCGCCGTCGAGGGCAAGCTGGGGGGCTGACCCGACCCGGCGGCCCTACTCCCACCACGGATCGACCAGGTCTCCCTCGAAGGCACCCGCCTCCGACACCAACCGCTCGGCCGGCCACCCCGCCGTCACCAGAGCGTCGGCCAGCGCCGCCGCGTACAGCCCGTTCACCAGGCTCGTGGGGTGCAAGCTGTCGGAGAAGGCCTCGGCCTCGGCCACGCCGGCGGCCTGCAGAACGCTGCAGCCGTCGACCCGCGGCAGACGGTGGTGGGCCGCCACGCGGTCCATCGCGTCGAAGTACACGTCCCACTGCGCCGCCTCGCCGCGCAGCCTGCCCGCGTTGCACGGCGCCAGGAACACCGACCCGACCCCCCGGGACGCGCCCTCCCGCACGAGCCGGTCCAGGTTCCGCCCGTAGGAGCTCAGCGGCACCCGTCGATGCCCCTCGAGGTCCGGGTCCCGGATCCACCCGATGCGCAGGTGGTGCTCCTCGGGCTTCGAGCGCAAGAGCGTCCAGAGACGGCTCACGCTCAGCGCGTTCTCCACCCTCTGAGGCAGCGAGCCCAGCTGCTCCAGCCACACGGCGTCCACGAAGCCGTCCACGTTGCTGTCGCTCCAGAGGTTGCCGATCACCAGCAGGTCCGGCTCCAGGGACCACCCCAGCTCGTCCATCAAGAGCAGGGTCTGCTCGGTGGAGTACCCGGGCACCCCGACGGTGCGGACCGTGCTCGTCACGCCGTGGGCTCCGAGCGCCGCCTGCAGGTGGCTGTGCAGCGTGCCGTCCTCGCTCACGCCATGCCCGAAGATGCTCGAGTCGCCGAGTGTCAGGATCCTCGGCGAGGCGCCGAGCGCCCCCGCACGAAGCCCCTGCTCGTCGACGTCGTAGCGCACGCCGAAGCCGCTGACCCGACCGGGTCGGAGCGCCCACATCCGGGTGGGGTGGCTGCGCATGAGCACCCCCTCGCGGCCCTCGAAGAGCACCTCCTCGACCGGAGGCGCCCACAGCCGCGCACCTGCTTCCGCGACCGCCACCAGCACCATCAGCGGCACGAGCGCGAACAGGGCCTTGACCCACGAGCTGCGCGGCCGACGACGCGCTCCTCGTGCCCGGCGGCGACGACGGCGGTCTCTCCGGCTCACCTTCCTCCACCGTGGCAGGGTGGCTTCACGGTACCACCCCGCCACCGGCACCTGCCGCCACCCGCTCCTCGCTGGCAGGGAGCTCGCCGACGCCGCCACGGCCGACGCGGTACCATCGGCCCGTGAGCCCCTGGATCTTGTTCGCCGCCCTCTCGCCGTCCGCCCACGCAGGTGTGGGCCTCGTGGCCCAGGTCGTCTTCGACGGAGAGCAGGTGACCGGTCCCGTGAGCCTGACCTTCGACAACCAGGGCGTGCAGACCGTGCTCGACCTGCACGACGACGGCGAGAGCCCCGACGTGGCGGCGGAAGACGGGCGGCACTCGGGCTTCGCCATCATCGAGGGCGACAGCTTCGACCTGACCGTGACGGTGGGCGACGAGGTGCACGAGGTCGGCGCCGCGGCCTGGCCGGCCGACGGCAAGGCGCGCGACCTGATCGTCAACATCTACGGCGACCTGTTCACTGTGGAGACCGAGGCGGTCGGGTCCGGCGCCGCGCCCACCCTCAACGCGCCCGGCGACACACCGGGAACCGCCCCGGCCGCCACCACCACCGCGCCCGCCCCGTCCGACGAGCCCGACACCACCCTCTACGCGGTGGTGGCCGTGGGCGTGCTGGCCCTGTTCGGCGTCGCCGGGCTGTGGTGGCGCGGCCGCGACGGGGGCCCCGCGGAGCTCCCCGACGATCTGGTGGCCGAGCCGAGCGCGAGCCTCGGCGTGGCGCTTCGCCCGGGCGTGCAGCGCGCCGCGGCCGACCCGGCCACCCTGCTCACCGCGCTCACCCGCACCCACCGCGTGCTCCTCGCCGCCCCCACGACCGCGGAGCTTCCGCGCGTGCAGGGCGGCCCGGTCTACCGCACCCACTCCCTGCGCACGCAGCACATCGCCCACACCGCCGAGGGCCTGGTCCGCGGTCCCGGGCGGCCGCTCGCGGTGCTCGTGGTGGGCGGCCTCGACGACCCCTCGCTCGTGCGGCTTGGTGAGGACCTGCCCGAGCGCGTGGGCTGCCTGGTGGTCGCAGCCAGCGCGTGAAGGGCCTTCGCCCGGCCGGCCCCTGGGTCGTGCTCGTGCTCGCGCTCGTGCTCGCCGCGGCCGGCGTGGTCCCCAAGGCCGACAACGTCACCCACCGGGTGCTGGAGCTGGCCGAGCAGGTCCCCTGGGCCGACTGGTACCGCCCGCTCTGGATGCCCTGGCCGATCGAGGCCTGGGCCCTCCGCCCGCTCTCCGTCGTGCTCTTGAAGACGCACGTGGCGCTCTGGGGTTCCCACACCGACCCACCCGCCCTCTACGAGCTGATCCGGGCCACCGTCGAGCTGGGCGCCTTCGGCCTGGCGGGCCGCGCCTGGCTGCGGGCCGCGGGCTTCGAGCGGGTGGCCACCTGGGCCGCCTGCAGCTCGATGATGATCGCGCCCGCTCTCTTCCAGGCCTGGTACGTGCCGGAGCTCGACATGCTCGCCGGTGCCGCCACGCTCTTCGCATCGAGCCTGCTGATCGCCCGCCGTCCGCTCACGGGCCCACGCACCGCAGCCCTGGTGGCCGCGCTGGCCGTGCCTCTGATGCTGAAGGAGGCGTCGGCGCTGGTCCTGTTCGGCTTCCTGGGAGCCGGCGTGCTCGTCGCCCTGAAGGACCGCGACAAGGGCAGCCTCGGCCGGCAGGTGGTGGTGACCGTGGCGTGCCTCGGCTTCTGGATCGCGCTGTTCACGCCGCTCCTGCTCGCACCCACCACCGAGGTGGCCGACAGCAGCTGGGCGCAGAAGCTGCCCCTGGTCGAGAACAACCTCGTGCAGCTGGTCTACCTGCTCTCCCCGCCGGGGGCGTGCCTCCTGGTGAGCGCCGCGGCGCTGCGCCTCGGTCGGGTCGCAGCGGTGGTGCCCGTGCTGCTGCTGGCCGGCCTGGTCGCCTCCCCGTTGGTCGTCTACTACAGCCACTACGAGGCGATCTACCTCAGCCCACGGCTCGCGGGTGCGGGCTTCGTCCTGCTCTTGCTGGTCGGCCTGACCGCGCTGGCGGGTCGTCGTGGAGAGCGCCGGACCGGCGGTCCCCAGCTGGCCGCACTCACCGTCGGGCTGGTGCTCCTGGCGCTGTCGCTCGCCGGGCTGATGGCCCCTTCCGCTCGCGAGGACATGGCCTCGCGGATCTTCATCGCGCTCGCGCCCCTGCTCCACGGCGTGGCCCTGCACGCGGGCCAGCGGCTCCTGGGCAGCCCCGCGCGCCATGGAGCGCTCGCGCTCGTCGTCGCCATGGCCTGGTGGGTGGTCGCGAACGGCCTGAACTACACCCTCGACTGGCGGGCGCGCATGGGCGCGGACCTCGCGGGCAAGCAAGCCCTCGCCGAGGAGGCCCTGTCCGGCGACGTGCTGCTCTTCAACCACTACGTGGAGTGGCTGGACCCGCACGCGCTGATCACCGCGGGAGCGCGCGACGCGCTCGAGGCGCACTACCTGCACGTGCCCGCCTGGCTGCCCACCACGCAGTACAACGCCGCCGGCTGGATCTGGCCGGACGACGAGCCCCCGCCGCTCTTGACCGGCCACGCCGGCGACACCTGGATCTACTGGCTCACCCCTCGGTCACGCATGGACGACCGCGCCAACGCGGCGCTGATCGGCGATCTGAGCTGGACCCGGCGCGAGGCCGGGCTGTTCACGCCCGTCGTGCCCGGCGGGCCGAACCGACCCGAAGACTACCGCGCCACGATCTACCGCCCGGGCCCCTCCCACCTCGAGGCCTTCGGCCGCGACTACGGCGAGCTGCGCTTCGAGGAGGAACGCCCCTTCGTGCAGCTGCCGCTGTTGCTCACCGAGCTGCCGCGCCGGCTGCTGCTCGGCGTGCCCTGGGTCGAGCGCTACGCCTACGAGGTGCGCGTCATCGCCGTCGATCTGCGCTGAGGCCTCAACGAAAGCGCCGCTTGATCCGTTGCCTCCAGAAAGCCCCTGGAGCACCCATGCTCGCCGTGATCGCCAGCTTCGTCGCCTGTTCGTCCCCCGCCCCCATCGACGCCACCATGGGCGCCCTCGAGGCGCGCGGTGTGGAGACCGGCCTCCCGGACCTGCCCGACACGGCGACCTTCGACACCTCGGGCCCCGACAACGACACCTCGCCGGTCGACACGCCCACCGAGAGCGTGCCGCTGTTGGAGCTGTCCTTCCACCTGATGCTGCTCGGTGGCCTCGATCTCGTCGACATGCACGGCGTGGTGGACGCGGGCACCACCTTCCTGACCCGCGACATCGAGGGCTGCGCCGAGGAAGCGCCGGCCTACGAGGACCTGGTCTGGCTGGACTTCGAAGACTGCGAGCGCACGGCCGGATGGGGCTGGGTCGTCAACTACGCCAGCTGCACCGCGCCCGGCGAGTCGCTCTACTCCGGCGCGCTGGCCTTCACCTTCCCGCCCTTCGCAGACGTCGACGAGACCGCCGATCCGACCGCCCTCGAGGAGGCGAAGACCCGCACGGCCGACCGTGGCTACGACGCGGCCGCGCAGTTCTACTACAGCACCGACAGCGGCAGCGGCACCGTGATGACCGCCTGCGGCACCGCCACCGGCCGTCCCGTTCGCCGGGAGGTCAGCGCCCAGATCGCGCTCGACGAGCCCGACAACTTCACGATGGCCGGCACCCTGGACGGCCTCGTCAACCTGAAGGCCAAGGGCCGGCGGTACGACGTCACGCGCACCGGCTCGCTGGTCCTGGCTGCCGAGTCCGCCGACGGCAGCGAGTCCTTCGAAGGCCGCGTCTCGGTCACGGGCCTGACCCACCGCACCGACTCCGGCTACCCCAGCGCCGGCCGCGTGGCCTACCTCGACTCCGACGGCGCCGCGGTGGACTACGTGCGCTTCGAGCGCTCCACCGGCCGCACGGGCCAGGCGGTGTACGTCGATCCCGACGAGGCGGAGGTCACCGCCAACTTCCTCGACCTCCACCAGCTGTAGTCGACGGGCTCGTAGGTAACGAGCCGCACAACCAGGGAACCCGGCGATCGCAGATCGTCACCGAATGTCGCGGCCGTAAGCGCGTCCAGGGACCAGCCGTCCCGAGGGCGCCTTCCCACCGACATCCGGAGTTCTCATGTTCCTGCTGCTCTCCAGCGCCCACGCCCTCGGCCCCGTGCCCGCCCCCCTGCAGCGCGTGCAGACCCACGACGAGACCATCCAGAAGGTCGAGTCGATGGTCTGGGACCAGCAGGTCACCAGCATGGCCAGCCGCTACGGCCTGAGCGTGCTCAACGTCACCTGGGAGGACACCGGCCGCTCGAAGGGCTCGTCCTGGGGCCCGAACATCTCCGACATGACCATCGGCGTGCGCGACTCGGGCGGGGCCCTGCACCCCATGCCGGTCTTCCGCTTCGACAACTTCACCGACACCACGGCGGACGTGGCCAGCGACAAGTTCTGGCTCCGCGTGGGCAACGAGCGCGGCGACGACCTCGAGACGATCACCCTCGAGAGCCTGCTGCGCGAGACGAAGTCCTACCTTCACGACAGCGGCAGCTGGACCGGCGACCAGTCCGCGCTCTGGAACGACCGCGACGAGCACGTGCTGGTGAGCGCCCAGGCCTGCTTCCTGCCCATCCCGGCCTCGGGCGAGGCGCAGTTCACGCCGGTCATCTACAACTACCAGTCCTACCCGGACCACCCGGCCGTGCTGACCATCGTCGCCAGCCGCGAGGGCACCTCGATGCAGGTCATCGAGAACGAGTCCGGCTACCTCTCCGACGTGCTCTTCTTCAACGCCGACGGCGAGCGCGCCCCCTTCACCGCCGAGCGCCTGAGCGACTTCAACGCCAAGGGCGGCGACGCCCTGAGCGGCGGACCGATCACCGAGGACGACAACGCCAACGTGGTGCTGGTGGTCCAGGTGCCGCTGAAGCAGGAACAGATCACCCGCGGGTGGATGGACGAGCTCGCCGACAGCTTCGGCGGGGTGATGAGCGGTGCGGGCGACATGGCGGCGCCCATGGCCATGGAGAAGTCCATGGAGGAGAGCGATGTGGAGGTGGCCGTGATCGGCCACGGCGAGGTCGAGGGTCCCTACAAGGAGATCGACGGCCTGGACATCGAGCGCGACACGCGCTTCCCGGTGCGCGTGACCGTGCAGTTCTACAAGGCCACCTCGAACGGGGTCGTCACCGACGCCGACGTGCGCGAGATCCGCGAGCAGATCGACCGCGTCTACGAAGAGGGCGACTATGCCGGCTCGCTCGTGGTGAGCGGCCACACCGGTCGCCCGACCGAGTGGGCCGTCCCGAGCACCGCCGCCAACTGGGCCGCCCCCACGTGGAGCTGGATGAAGAGCTGGTAGGTCGACCGAGGGGGGCTCCTCGGGCGCTACACTGGCGCCCAGGAGTCCCCCATGAACGCGCGAATCGCCCTGCTCGCCCTGCTCTGCCTCGGCTGCCGCACCAAGGAGTTCGACCCCAGCGACAGCGGCGCGGTGGCCCTCGAGGACACGGGAGCGGCCGCCGACACAGCGGCCGTCCCGACCGACACGGGTGAGCCGGGCGACACGGGCGAGCCGGTCGACACCGGGGACTCCGGCGACACCGCCGAGCCGGTCGTGGACGCCGACAGCGACGGCTTCGACGAGACCCAGGACTGCGACGACTCCAACTCCGAGATCCACCCCGACGCGGACGAGGTGTGCGACGGCGTGGACAACGACTGCGACCTGCTGGTCGACCAGGGCGCGATCGACACGCTCACCTGGTACCGCGACGCCGACGGCGACGGCTTCGGCGACGCGGCCAGCCCGGTGGCCAGCTGCGACGCACCGAGCGGCTACGTCGACGACGCCACCGACTGCGACGACACGAACCCCGACGTGCACCCCGCGGGGGCGGAGCTCTGCAACGGCCTCGACGACGACTGCGACAGCCTGGTCGACGACGACGACCCCGACGTCACCGGTCAGCTCACCTGGCACCTCGACGCCGACGGCGACGGCCACGGCGGCACCAGCTACGCCACCCTGGCCTGCGACGCGCCCTCGGGCTTCGCCGCCTCCTCCGACGACTGCGACGACGGCGAAGCGGCCGCGAACCCCAGCGCCAACGAGGCCTGCGACGCGCTCGACAACGACTGCGACAGCCTGGTCGACGAGTCGGGGGCCAGCGGCGAGCAGACCTGGTACGCCGACGCCGACGGCGACGGCTACGGCGACGCCGCGGTGAGCAGCGCTTCCTGCGACGCGGCCACGGGCTACGTCGACGACGCCACCGACTGCGACGACACCGACAGCGCCGTGAACCCGGCCGCCGACGAGTGGTGCAACGGGCTCGACGACGACTGCGACGGCCTGGTCGACGACGACGACACGGTGACCGACGCGGGCACCTTCTACGCCGACACCGACGGCGACGGCTTCGGCGACGCCAGCGCCCCGATCGAGGCCTGCGAGCAGCCCAGCGCCTCGGCCACCGACGCCACCGACTGCGACGACACCAGCGCCACCGTGAACCCCGACGCGAGCGAGCTCTGCAACGGCACCGACGACGACTGCGACGCGCTCGTCGACGACGACGACCCCGACCTCGCCGACGCGCTCACCTGGTACCTCGACTACGACGCCGACGGCTACGGCAACGCGGCCTTCTCCACCGAGGCCTGCTCCGCGCCCGCGAGCTACGGCGCCGACGCCACCGACTGCAACGACTACAACTCCGAGGTCCACCCCGCCGCCACCGAGGTCTGCAACGGCACCGACGACGACTGCGACGGCCTCGTCGACGACGACGACACCGTGAGCGACCCGAGCACCTTCTACGCCGACGCCGACAGCGACGGCTACGGCGACCCGTCGGCCGCCACCACCGCCTGCGAAGCCCCGAGCGGCTCCAGCACCGACGGCACGGACTGCGACGACGGCAACTCCGAGGTCCACCCCGCCGCCACCGAGGTCTGCAACGGCACCGACGACGACTGCGACGGCCTCGTCGACGACGACGACCCGGGCCTGGCCGACGCCTCCACCTGGTCGATCGACTACGACGGCGACTCCTACGGCAGCACCACCTACACCCTCGACGCGTGCGACCAGCCCTCCGGCTACGTGGCCGACGCCAGCGACTGCGACGACACCGACAGCGGGGCCAACCCCGGCGCCGAGGAGGCATGCGACGGCGCCGACAACGACTGCGACGACGACGTGGACGAAGACACCACAGGCACGACCACCTGGTACGCCGACGCGGACGGCGACGGCTTCGGCGACCCGGACACCAGCAGCGACGCGTGCCTGCAGCCCAGCGACACCACCGACGACGCGAGCGACTGCGACGACGGCGACGCGGGCGTGAACCCCGATGCGGAGGAGGTCTGCGACGGCGTCGACAGCGACTGCGACGGCGACGCCGACAACGGCGTGCTCGGCAGCGACGCCACCTGCGCCGCCGAGAGCTGCCTGGCCATCCTGGACGACGGCGCCTCGGAAGGCGACGGCGACTACTGGCTGGAGGTCGAGGGCAGCACCGACACCTGGACCTGCGACATGAGCACCGACGGCGGCGGCTGGACCCTGGTCTTCACCGACGGCTTCGACGACGGGGTCGACGCCGGCTGGGACTACGGCTCCACCTACGACTGCTCCGGGTGGGGCGTGATGCTGGGCGGCTACGGCCTGACCGCGGGCACCGAGCTCACCCTGGACACCACGGCCTGGAGCATCGACCACAGCGAGGCCTGGGTCGAGCTGACCTACGCGAAGCTCGACTCGTGGGACGGAGAGACCGCGTACGTCGAGCTCGACGGGGTGACCCTCTGGTCGGAGTCGCTGCAGTACTACGACGGCGCCGAGGTGTGCGGCTGGAACCGCGGGTGGTCCGGGAGCTACGACGAGCAGCACTTCGTGAGCGAGATCACGAGCCACAGCGACGACGCTCTGCAGCTCGTGGCCGGCTCCGAGCTCGACCAGGACGCTGGCGACGAGAGCTTCGGCATCGACGACGTGGCGATCTGGGTGCGCTGATCGCTGCAGCCCCCGGACGCGTGGGCTACCCCTGGGGGATGCGTGCCCTCGCCTGGTCCCTGCTGCCGCTCGTCGCAGCGTGCGGCGAGAACGCCGACAGCTTCGGCACCGGGAACGGCGAGACCAAGGGCGTGGCCGACGTGCGCTACGACCTCGACCCCTACGGCTTGACCCCCCTCACCGCGGTCGTCAGCCTGGCCCATCCGCACCTCGTGCCCGACGAGGTCACCGAGATCCGCTTCACGCTGCACGGGGTGGACGAAGCCGCCGACCTCGAGGTCGCGCTCGACCCGCAGGACCCCGCCTGGGACCTGCTGTTCGACCCCGAGCTGGTCGCCGACGGGCGCGTGGGGTTTCCGCTCTTCGGCCTCTTCCCGAACGCCACGAACCGCCTCGACATCTGGATCGACAGCGAGGGCGGCGCCTTCCGCGCCGACCTCGAGCTGCCCGTGGGGGAGGTGCCCGACCGCGGGGGGCAGGGCGGGAGCGAGGTCACCCACGACGAGGCCGCCTCGGAGCCCGGCTGGCCCTGGTACGACCAGTTCCTCTACGACGAGAGCGGCGGGCTGCGCTGGACCGGTCCCGCGATCGTGCAGGTGCTCGACGACGGCACGCTCCTGTCGAACGTCGATCGGATCGACCGCTTCGGCGGCCACATCGTGGACCGCGACCTGCCCGACTACCTCCGCTGGCACCACGACACGATCCAGCTGCCGGGCGGCACGGTGGCCGCGCTGGTCGACAGCGAGCGCACCCAGGTCGTCAACGCCGACGGCGACACCGTGTCGAGCAAGCACGACGTCATCGTGGAGCTCGCGGCCGACGGCTCCGACATCGTGAACCTGTGGGACCTGCGGGCGTTCCTCGACGTCGACCGCATCGTGCTGCGCGAGAAGGACGGCGACTGGGCGCACGCCAACACCCTGCACTACGAAGAGGCGGTCGACGCGCTGCACGTGAGCGCCCGCTACCAGGGCATCGTCAGCCTCACCCGGGGCGGCGAGCAGGGCAGCGAGACCAACGCGGGCAAGGAGCTGCGCTGGATCTTCGCGCCTCACCTCGGCTGGGGCGAGGCCGGGTGGGACGGTCAAGGCGGGCTGCAGACCGCCGACTACCTGCTCACCGCGGTCGACAGCGAAGGCGTGCCCTACAGCACCGCCGTGCAACAGGCGCTGGAGGCGCCCCCCGAGGACGCTGACCCCTTCTGGTGGCCCATCGCCCAGCACGGGTTGCAGGTCACCGAGCGCCACGGCGCCACCCTTCGGCTGCTGACCTGGGTCAACCAGGCGTCCGTGCTGCTCGACGGCGCCGACTCCACCGGCAACATCACGGCCTGGGGTGCGAACGGCGACTTCTCGAACGACCGCAGCGACACCCCGTACAGCCTGATCGCCGAGTACGAGATCGACGAGGACGCGCACACCGTGCGGCAGGTCTGGGCCTACGGCGAGGGCATGGACGTGCTCTACGGCAGCCACGAGGGCAGCGCGCTGTTGGGCCGCGTCACGGGCAACCGCTTCCTGGTGAGCACCGGCTACGACCAGGCCGACCCGTCCAGCACCTACCACCCCTCGATCGTGGAGCTCGACGCGAGCGGGGAGGTCATCTCGAGCTTCACCCTCGACACCTCGAGCTACTCGGCCTTCAAGGGCGGGCGCACCCCGCTGTACGCGGGCGAGGCCGTGCGCTAAGCCCGGTCCATGGCCTGGCAGAACACCCTCGACGCCCTCGCTCCGCTCCGCTTCGCCGGAGACTGGGACAACGTGGGGCTGATCCTGGAAGGCACCCGCGAGGTGCGTCGCGCGTTGGTGTGCATCGACCTCACCGAGCCGGTGCTGGCGGAAGCGCTCGCTGCGAAGGTCGATCTGATCCTGAGCTACCACCCGCCCCTGTTCCGCGGCGTGAAGCGCCTCACGGGCGGTTCGGCGCCGGGTCGCGTCTTGCTGGGCGCGCTGCGGGCCGGCGTGCACGTGTACGCGCCCCACACCGCGCTGGATGCCAGCCCCCTGGGCATGGGCGACTGGCTGGCCGTGGCCGCCGGCCGGGGCAGCTTCCAGCCGATCGAGCCCAACGCCGACGAGCCGGCTGCAGGACTGGGACGCCTCACCACGCTGGAGGCGCCCGTGGACCTCGCCACGGCGGTCGAACGCATCAAGGCGCACCTCGGGATCCCGGCGCTGCGCCTGGCGGCGCCAGCGGTCGAGCGACCCATCTCCACCGTGGCGTGCTGCCCGGGTGCGGGTGGGAGTGTGTTCGAGAAGGTCGGTCCGGTCGACCTGCTGCTCACGGGCGAGATGCGCCACCACGACGTCTTGTGGCGCGCGGCCGAGGGCACGGCCGTGGTGCTCACCGACCACACCCACTGCGAGCGCGGCTACCTGCCCACCTACGCCGCGCGGGTCGCCGCGGCTCTGGGCATCGAGGTGGTGGTGTCGCAGGTCGACGCGGATCCGCTGCGGGTGGTGTAGGTCCGGCGGCACCGGGCGACTCGAAGCGATTACGCTCTCCTCCCCCAGGAGGCCGCCGTGCTGCTCCTTGTCGCCCTGTCCTGCAGCAAGTCCGACGCCGACACCGCCGGCCCGCCCCTCGGCATCGTGATCGAGCAGGACGACGTCACCTACGCGGGCGCCTCGGCCATCGACATGACGCCGGAGATCACCGAGCTGTGGGACGACCAGAACGGCGACGGCAACTTCACCGGCTGCATGGAGGACGTCACGGGCGCCGACTGCGGCGAAGGCTTCGACGACGCCGACGGGGACGGCTGGTTCGACGCCGTCTGGATCGGCGGCTTCGGACCGCTGCGCGCTGCACGCGACGTGCACGACCCGGTCTGGGCCCGCGCCACGGTCATGTCGCACAACGGCGAGTACATCGCGTTCGTGGCGCTCGACTATGTGGGCCTCGGCTCCCCCCGCATCCACGAAGCGCGCGACCGCCTGGCCGCCGAAGGCTTCGACCTCGACCGCCTGATCGTCGCCAGCTCCCACAACCACCAGGGGCCCGACACCATGGGGCTCTGGGGCAACCCCTACAACCTCTCCGACCCCGTGAGCGGCATCGACGAGGCCTACCAGCAGCGCGTGACCGACGCCATCGAGCAGGCGGTGCGCGACGCGGCCGACGCCATGGAGCCCGTCACGCTCACGGTGGGGCGCACCCGGATGCGCGACGAGAGCGTGTGGTTCAACGGCGCGAACTTCGGCGGCAAGAACCCGACCGCCAAGGTGCACGGCATGATCTACGACGGGCGCGACCCCGTGGTCGTCAGCGACCAGCTGCTGGTGCTCCAGGGGGTGGGCGAGAGCGGCACGGTCTTCACCCTCACGAACTGGTCGGGCCACCCCGAGGTGCGCGGCTCCGACAACAACAGCATCTCGAGCGACTGGGTGGGCGTGACCCGCGAGGTGCTGGAAGCCGAGTACGGGGGCGTCGCGCTGCACCTGCCGGAGTGCCTGGGCGGCATGCAGTCCGCGCTCGGCGCCGACCTGCCGCTCGTGGAGGACGACGGCACCCACGTGTTCACCGACACCGTGGACGACGACGGTGACCAGGTCCCCGAGTGGGCCGAGCGCAACAGCTGGGCCTTCGTCACCTCCCACGGCTGGCACATCGCGGAGGCCGCCATCGAGGCGCTGACCGCCGGGGAGACCATCGAGGCCACGCCCATCCGGGTCGAGGCCGAGAGCGTGTACGTGCCGATCGACAACATCGTCTACCAGCTGCTCGGTCCCGAGGGCGTGTTCGACCTCGACCTCGACGACACCACCGACGACCCCGAGCTCTGCCCCGAGCCCGACAACGGCTGCATCGAGACCCGCACCTTCCGCTTGCAGGTCGGCCCCATCGGCTTCGTGGCCGTTCCAGGCGAGCTGCTCCCGGAGCTGGCGTGGGGCTTCCCCGACGAGGCGAGCTGGGAGAGCGAAGCGCAGGACGTGACCGCGCGCGGCGCCGACGCCACCTGGTTCCTGCAGCACCCGCGCGAATGCGACACGGTCTCCTGGGAAGCCTGCCGCGAAGAGCTCGACACGATCGACGGCTGCGCCTGCCTCGACATGCACGCGGTGCCCTACACCCTGCGCGACGGCGGCAACGACACCCCGCTGCTCGACCACCTCGACACCGACTACAGAGCGGTGATCGGCATGGCCGACGACTACCTCTCCTACATCATCCCGGAGCCCGACGTGCACCGCAGCGTGTCGCTGCTCTCACCCAACGGAGACGGCGACCACTACGAGGACACCGTCTCGCCCACGCGGCACTTCGCCCCGGGCATCCAGGACGCTCAGCAGGCGATCGCCGACCGCTGGTAGCCCGGGCTCGAAGCTGAGCAGCCCTGCAAGAGCAGGAAGGGCGGGCGGTCGTGCACCCGAGATGACCGCGACCCGATATGGAACGAAGTGGCCAAGCAACGCCGTCGCCAGCGCAAGCCCACGCGCCCCAGGGGCGGAGGCGGAGGCGGTGCGCCCGACGCGTCGCCCTCCCGCGGCAACCGCTTCGCCCAGGGACAGCTGAAGCAAGGCGTGGACCCGAACCTCGACCCGGGGCTCCAGGCCATGGCCGAGCAGAGCCTGGGCACCGACCTCGACCAGGTCCGGATCGCGTCCAGCGGTCGGGCCGAGCAGCGGAGCGCCGCCGCGGTCACCGAAGGCACCGAGATCGACGTGCACCCCGCCACCCTCGACGAGACCGGTCGGCCGGACCCGGAGCTGGTGGCCCACGAGCTGGTCCACGTGAAGCAACAGGACGGCAGCGGCGATCCCCGCGGGGGCGATGCGGAGGGGGAGGCCCGAGCGGGCGCCCAGGCCGTGCTGTCCGGGCAGGCCCTGGAGCCCCAGGTCAGCACCGGCGGCGCGGCCACGCCGATGAACGAGGACTTCCTGCACTGGTACCAGGAAGCCTTCTCCCAGACCGAGAGCGGCGACCTCCAGCGCGTCGCCCAGACCTACGTGGGCAGCGACGAAGCGGTCTGGGAGCCCGACCCGTCGCAGCCCGAGCACCAGACCTTGCAGGGCACCGGCACCACCCGCGAGTCGGTCCCAGGCGGCGGCTCGCGAAGCACCACCACCAGCGAGATGACCTACGGCACCGACACGGAGGGCCGCACCACCACGTCGGGCTCCACCGAAGCGTCCGAGGTCAGCCTCACCGGCCTGAGCCGCACCGACACCACCACGCTGCACGACACCACCACCCACGTCGACGCGCGGGCCACGGCCACCAGCGTGCAGAGCGCCCTGCGCGACACCGCGTCGGGCATGCAGGGTCGGATCGACGCGCTCCAGGCCGAGCTCGACAGCGTCGACACGGTGATCCGCGACCTCACCAACCCCGATTCCCAGGTGCGCGAGGGGCTCACCGACGACCAGGCGGTGGCCCGCAGCGGCGAGCTCAACCAGCGCGCCATGGCGCTCTACGACGAGTTCCTCGCCGTCTCCGAGGCTCAGGACATGCTCCTCACGGCCGCGGAGCAGGTCGACGAGCAGAACTACGCCGCCTACGCAGAGGCCACCGAGACCCGCGTCGTGGCCAGGCTCCGCGAGGTCGGCACCACGCTGCAGCAGAGCACCTCGGCCGACCTGAACGTGCTCGCGGGCACCTACGCCTCCGGCAGCACGACCACCGAGACCGAGACCCAGGCCGACGGCGGCAGCCTCACCAGCACCAGCGGCAGCACCACCACCACCACGGTCGGCGGCGGCGTCGGCCAGCAGCGCGTCAGCACCGACACCGTCGCGGTGCAGGGCGAGCACCCCGACGACTTCGAGAGCGTGTCCACACAGACCACCCGCGGAGGTGGCCTCGTGGTGGGGCAGGACGGCGAGGTCGGGGGCCAGGGGAGCTGGGGCGAGCAGACCACCCAGGTCCACGGCACGGGCGACGACCGCCGGCAGACCAGCGACAGCGTGCAGACCACCGCCCAGCTCACCACCGACGCGGCCAGCCTCGGCCGCACCCGCGAGCAGCAGGTCGTGCACGGCTCGGGCGACGACCAGACCAGCGAGACCCGGCGCCAGGAAGGGCAGATCGGCGTCGGCGCCGACGGGCTCACCGGCTCACGGGCCAGCCAGGTCGACCGCGACCACGGCGCGGTCAGCACCCGTCGACGCGCCAGCGGCGACGGACGCTTCGACGTCGAGGTGCAGCCGGTCACCGGCGCTCCGGGCACCTACAACCTCGTGCTCACGGTGCGGGTCGGCGCGGAGCTGTCCGGGCGGGTCGGCGTCGACGGCGAGACCGACGCCACAGGCACCGACACCACGGGCACCGCGAACGCCACCGCCAACGCAGGCGGGTCCGCCCAGCTCGTGTTCACGCACCTGCTCACCGACGCCGAGGCCACGCACTACCTCGACGAGCTCGACGCTGCTGCAGACGGCCAGTCCGGCAGCGCCCTGCCCGAGATGAGCCTGCTCAACCGGATGTCCGCGGCTCTCGACGAGATGGACGCCAGCGAGCTGGGGGCGGCGTCGGTGGTCGACGCCGACGCCGCACGGAACCTGCCAGCCGGCGACAGCTACCAGCTCACCCTCGAGGCCCACGCGGGGGGTGGCGTGGGCGGCAGCGGCACCCACGGATCCGGGAGCGCGGGCGTGGACGTCGGCGGCAGTGCCTCCCGCACGCGCCAGGTCACCGTGGGCAGCGAGACCATCGACGGGCGTCGGATGTCGGTGGTGAGCGTGCGCTTCGAGAGCGCCGACGCCTGGCATGCGGGCGGCACGATGGGCTACGGCGCGGCCTCCGGAGGCGGACGCTACGCCGAGTCCGACACGGCGGGCTTCGGGAGCACCTTCCACCTCGATCCCGAGCTCCCGGACTACGCATCGCTCTACGACCGCATCCTCGGCGCCAGCAACACCCAGGAGCTCCAGGACCTGGAAGAAGACGAGGAGGTGGCTGCCCACCTCCACGGGTGGCGCGACACCGAAGGCCACACCACCGAGCAGGACGCCACCCTCGGCATCGGCCCCCTGGGCGCGAACCTCGACATCGACAGCACCTTCAGCTCCGACGTGCACCACAACGAGGACGACGGTCTCGAGGGCACCGTGTCGGGCGGACGCACCTACGGCGGCGGGCTCGACGTCGGTGGCATCGGCGTGCACGACGACAGCACGACCGGCGCCGCCACCGGTTCTGTCGACGAGCACGGCACGCGGATCGACCTCACGCGCACCGACCGGTCGGAGAGCGTGGCCAACCTGGGCGCCGACCACAGCACCGGCGCGCCCACCGGGAGCTGGTACGAGCGCGCCCTCGCGCAGGCCCCGAGAGCGAGCGTGGAGCGCGAGATCCGCCGCACCCTGACCAGCGTGCGCGGCTTCACCCTCGACGAGCGCAGCCTGCAGACCGTGATCGGCCGGGCCAGCGACCACAGCAACTGGAGCGCGTGCCCCACCGAGCGGGTGCGCTCCGCGTGGTTCCGCCTGCGCTCCAACCTGCTCGACCCCCAGCCCGAGGCCCGCTGGGTCGAAGCCGACCCCGAGCGCGCGGTGATGCTCGCCCACTGCACCGCCTTCGCGCACTTCATGGAGGCCGCCGGACCCGACGGGGTCACGACCATGAACCACTGCCTGCGCAACTGGGGCATGCGGATGGGCGACCACACCCGCGAGGGGGGCGCTGCCGGGCTGATGTTCGAGTGGCCGGCCGCGCTCTTGTCGCATCAAATCGCCTACCGGGAGGTGGAGGAAGCCCACGCGTCGTGCGACTCCGACACCGCGAGCTGGATCGCGAGCGGCGCCGAACGCGCCGAGACCGGCCGCGCCGAGCTGCTGGTGCATCACCGCTGCGCGCTGGATCTGCGCAACGCCATCACCCGCTGCGACACCTTCCGCTTCCCCCGCGCCAAGCTCGAGATGCTCGACCACCTCGCCGAGGTGATGTCGGACCTCTACCGCTGCGTGCAGGTGCTCAGCGCCACCGATCAGGACGCGAGCACCGCGGAGAGCGAGCAGGTCTTCGATCTGCGCGGGCTCGGGCAGCGGCGTCAGCTCCTCGAGTCCGACCTCGACACCTTCAAGGACGAGGAGCAGCGCCTCCTCGCGCGGGCCCGCGACAACGACGACGAAGGCCACGAGCTGGCCCGGGTCGAGGAGCTGCACGACTACTGGATCGGCCGCATCGTCGAGCTGCGCGGTGTGTACCAGGCGCTCGAGATCTCCGACGGTTGGCTGGTCAGCCGCGGCCCCGGAGAGACCCGCAACTACCACTACGAGCCCGAGTACCTGGAGCTCAACGCCCTGCGCGAAGCCGAGCGCTACAACTACGACGCCGAGGCCGAGAGCGCGGCCCGGATCCGGCGGTACGACAGCTACTGAGCCGACGCCGACCTGGGGAGCCGCCAACACCTGGAAGCGTCGCCGCACCTCAGCGCCGTCCTGGTCCACGAGCGTCGGCACGAACTCGCCTGGGTCGGGGGCGAGCGCGAGCTCGTGCAGCTGGCTGGTCGCGCCCACGAAGACCTGGCGTGCAGCACCCGGCAGACTATTCTCGGAAGGTGCTCCTCCTCCTCGCCTGCGCCACGCCCTCGGAACCCGAGCCCTCGGCCCCTCCAGAGCCCGCGCCCGAGGTCCTGCCGGCGACCGCCAAGGCGGATCTCGTGGCCCAGCTACGCGCCGACCGGGAGGCCCCGCGCCACCCCTCCGACGGCCAGGGACGCGCCTGGCTCATCGCCGGTGACGAGCGCATCCAGGCCGGCAGCTCGGGTGCTTGGACGCTGGGCTTCGAGGTGGGTCCGCTGGGCGTCGCCGAGGAGGGCGCCGTGTACTTCCAGGTGCCGCCGTTCTGGGGGTGGTCGAACGCGCAGCTCACCCACCCGGAGGCTCCCGGCTACACCACGGTGCAGACCCGGGTCGCCGGCCTCGCGTTCACCGCCGAGGTGGTCGCCCAGGGGCTCGTCGCGCTGCGGCCCGACCGAGCCCTGCTCCCCGGCGAGACCCTGGAGGTCACCTACACGGGCCGCGCCGACCGCTATGCAGAGGCCTCACGGTTCTGGTTCGCGGTGGACGGCGATGGCGACGGAGTGCGACGAGCCCTCGCGGAGGGCCCGACGATCGAGGTGCACGCCGGGACGCCGGCACGCCTGGTGCTCTCCGTGCCGAGCACGGCGGAGCCAGGGCAGGCCGTGGCGCTCACCGTGGCCGTGCTGGACGCCGAGGGCAACGCCCACGTCGCCTGGGACGGGCCGGTCGAGCTGGCCGCAGAAGGCGTCGCCGTGCCCGCGAGCGTGCAGACCACGGGAGGCCTCACCCGCACGACCATCACCCCCAGCGCCCCCGGCGTGTACCGCGTCGTGGGACGCTTCGAGGTCGAGGACGGCACGGCGTATGCCGAGTCCAACCCGCTGGTCGTCGGCTTCGGGGGCGCACCGATCCGCTGGGCCGATCTGCACGGTCACTCGCAGCTGTCCGACGGCACCGGCACCCCCGAAGACTTCCTGATCTACGCCCGGGACGTCGCCGCGCTCGACATCGTGTGCCTCACCGACCACGACCACTGGGGTCTGCTGCCGCTCTCCGAGACGCCCGGCTGGTGGTCCGAGATCGAGGCCGCCACCCGGGCCGCCAACGTGCCGGGCGAGTTCGTGTCGCTGCTCGGCTACGAGTGGACGAGCTGGATCCATGGGCACCGGCACGTGATCCATTTTTCCGACACGGCGAGCATCTGTGACAGCACGGACCCCGACTGCGAGCACCCCGAGCAGCTCTGGGCGAGCCTCCGCGGCCAGGAGGCGCTCACCTTCGCGCACCACCAGTCGGGAGGCCCCATCGCCACGAACTGGGACATCCCGCCCGACCCCGTGCTGGAGCCGCTGACCGAGATCGCGAGCGTGCACGGCTCGAGCGAGTCGGCCGACACCCCCAGGCGCATCTACGGCTGGGTCGACGGGCACGACGTGCGCTCGGCCCTGGACCGCGGCTACAAGCTCGGCCTGGTGGGCAGCGGCGACAGCCACGACGGCCACCCCGGCCTCGCCCACCTCGTGTCCGGCACCGGTGGCCTCGCCGCCGTGCTCACCGAAGACCTGACCCGCGAAGGGGTGCTGGCCGCCCTCCGCGGCCGGCGCACCTACGCCACCAACGGCCCTCGGATCGTGTTGCGCGCCACGCTCGACGGCGAGGGTGTCGGCGGCGATGTACCCGCCGGCGCCGAGCAGGTGGTCGCGGTGGCCGTCGGGGTCGCAGAGCTCGACCGCCTCGACCTGATCCAGGACGGCTCGGTGGTGGCCACGGAAGCCTGTGGCGGCGCGCGCACGTGCCGCGCCACGTGGCCGGTCCGGCTGGTTCCCGGGGGCTACGCGTACGTCCGGGCCGTGCAGGAAGATGGTGGCGCGGCGTGGTCGAGCCCATGGTTCGTTCGAGGGGACTGAGCTCGACACGCAGCTCCGGCCCACTCCTCAGCAGAAGCGCGCCGACTCCGCACGCTTCATGCAGTCCTCGATCCGGTGCTCGCTCCAGCCCCAGCCACGCGCGACCTTCAGCTCGTGCTCGAGGTCCACGCGGAACAAGGTCGGGTCGTCGGTGCAGAGCACCAGCGGCACGCCGGCCTCCGCCATGCGCTGCGCGGGGTGGTCCTGGTAGGAAGCCAGCCCCACGCGCACGTTCGACGTCGGGCAACACTCCACCACCACACCGCGCTCCACGACCTCGGCCATCACCGACTCGTCGTCCGCCAGCGACACCGCATGGCCGAGCCGCAGCACACCCGGAAGCGCCAGGGCCTCCCGGATCGCTGCGGGCGGCGTGCCCTCGCCCGTGTGCACGGTGATGGGAAGACCACGGGCGTGAAAGGCCGCCGCGACCTCCTGGAACGCCCGGGTGGGGACGCGGACCTCGTCGCTCGCGAAGTCCGCCCCGGCCACCTCCACATCCTCCACCGCTCGGACCACCTCCCACGCAGCCTCGAGACCGCGAGACCGCGACACGATCACCACCAGCGACACCGGCAACTCCACCGTGGCCGGCAGGCCGGCGAGCAGCTCCACCAACGCACGAACCTCCATGCCAGCCGCCCGGGCCAGGGTGTAGGGGCTGTAGCGGAGCTCCAGCGCCGTGAGGCCCTCCGCGACCGCGTCTTCGACGGCCTCCCGGAAGATGCGCTCCACGGCGGCCGGTCCGGTGACCGCCAGGCGGAAGCCGTCGAAGCGCTGCAGCGCGGTGAGCAGCGGGGTGGGCTCCAGGACCTCCAAGGGCGGTACCGCCAGCCCTCGAGCCCGGCAGGTCTCGGCCACGGTGCTGACGCGAATGGTGCCCTCGAGGTGGCGGTGCAGGTCGACGCGGGTCATGTGTCCTGCGTATCCCATGCTCGCCCTGATGCTCGCCAGCGCCCTGTGTTCCGACGCCGACGAGGTGCGCGTGCAGATCGACTGGCAGGCCCACCCGGCCATGCACCAGCCCTGGCCCATGTTTCGACGCGGGCTCACGGACCGCACCCCGCGCGTCACCTGGCGACACACCTTTCGCCAGACCGTGCACGAGCCCTACCTCGCCGCGTCCGGCGTGCGGATCTTCTTGGCGGCCGCCATGGCCGCCGAGCGGGCGCGCACGCCCACCCGGGCGCGCCGCCTCATCCTGCGCCAGCTCGCCTACGTGGAAGACTTCGTGGCCGCCCACCCCGATCGGTACGCGCTGGCCCGCTCCCCCGAGGAGGCTCGGGAGCTGCTCGCGACGACCGACAAGATGGTCGTCGTCCACAGCATCGAGGGCGGTCGCAAGATCCTGACGGACCCGGACGACGCGGCCTTCTGGGCCGAGCAGGGCGTGGCCCTGGTCACGCTCATCCACCTCTTCGACGACGAGCTCGGCGGGGCGGCGCTCTTGCCCGGTGCCCTGGGCGTGGCCCTGAACCGGAGAGGGAACCGGAAGCGGCGCAGCGGCGCCGATCGGAGCCTCACCGAGCGCGGCCGCGAGGCCCTGGTCGAGCTCGACGCAGCGGGCATCCTGGTCGACCTCACGCACATGTCGCAGGCCGCGATCGACGAGTCCCTCGTGCTCATGGCCGAAAACGGCATCCCGCCGGTCGTCACCCACGGCCAGCTGCTCACGCTTCGCGACTCCGAGCGCAGCTTCTCGAACGAGCAGGTGCAGGCCATCTACGCCCAGGGTGGCGTGTTCAACCTGGCGCTCTCCGGCGACGCCCTGCGCCCTCACCACCCGAGCATCGCCGTGCCCGCGAGCGTCTGTGAGGGCACGCTGGAGAGCTTCGCCTTCCACGTCCAGCAGACGCAGGACCTGGTCGATCGGATCGGGCCCGCGATCTTCGACGTGGAGGACGCGTCGGCCCTGACCCCCAGCCAACGCACCCAGCTGGCCACGGGCTGGTCCTCGGACTGGAACGGCTGGCTCAACCACTCCCGGCCCACCCACGGCCGCCACGGTTGTTCCCCGAGGGCCGAAGCCACGCTGCCCATCGACACGCTCGGCCTGGGTCATCCCGGGCTGCTCCCGCAACACTGGCAGCGCGTGGAGGAACAGGGCGTGGACCTCGAGCCGATGCTCCGCTCCGCCGAACGGTTCCTCCAGCTCTGGGAGGAGGTCCGCGGGGAGTAGGCCCCAACGCGCGGATCAGGTGTCCACGTACACCGCCGACATGTCGAACAAGAACCCCGTGATGCGCTTGTCCGACACCCGCCACACGCACTCGGTGTCGGCCGCCGCGGCCTTCACGCGGTACTCCTGCTCGGCCCGGTCGTTCACCACGGTCGTGAAGGTGTATCGGAACCCGGTGGCGTACACACGCACGTGGTCGCCTTCGACCGCCGCCCGGAAGCACCCCAGGTCGTGTCGCATCTTTGGCAGCTCCCGCTGGTACTCGGCCTGGAGCTCGGCGGTGATCTCGTCGCGGGTCTTGCGCACCACGGGCTTGGCGAAGGACAGGCACCAGTCGACCTCGTCGGCGAAGTAAGCGCCCAGCGGTTGCTCGCCCCGGTCGATGCGGTGGAACAGCTCGATCGTGCGCTCGATCAGCTCGGCCTTGAGGATCCAGATCGCAGCTTCGGACACGGCGCCACCTCCTGCGCCGAGCATCGCACGACCTCAGAACCCGCCGCCTTCCACCTGCGCGACCAGGATCGGCACCCCCGCCTCGTCGCGCACCTCGAAGTCCCCGCCATCCACCCGCAACAGGCCCTTTCCCGGCAGCCACAGGGGGCGCTTGAAGCGGCACGTGAGCGTCGTCGGCAGGCCGATCGGGTGCTCCCGGTCGAGCACCGCCAGAGCGCGCGCGAGGGTCCACATGCCGTGGGCGATGGGGCGGCGGTAGCCCACGAGGCGGGCGGTCAGAGGCCAGAGGTGGTGCGGGTTGTAGTCTCCCGAGGCCGCGGCGTACCGGCGTCCGGTGTCGGCCGCAGCCTCCAAGGCGAAGCTGGGGCCTTGCACACCCCCGCTCCCGCTTCGCTGGGTGGTGGACTTCAGGCGCGAACGCGCGGACTGCGAGCGGCTCAAGAGCTCCGTGGTGCCCTCCCAGACCAGCTCGCCGTCGAGCTCCACGCGGGTCTCGAGCCGCACCTCGACACCGCGCTCCACGACCTCGACGTGGGCGAGGCGCGCCCTGAGATCGAGCGCCGCGTGGGCGGGGATCGGCTTGTGCTGCACGATCGCCTGGCCCACGTGCACCAGCCCGAGCGGCGAGAGCGGGAAGTCGGCGTGGGTGATGATCTCGGCGAAGAGGTCGAGGAACATCGTCTCGGGGAAGCAGATCGGGAGGGTCGGGCCCATCTTGGGCAGCCCACACACCTCGTGGTACGCCTCGAGACGGCCCGGGTCGGGGAGGCGCTGCGCGGCGCTCGATCGCAGCTCGGGGATGGCCCGCTCGAAGGCCAGGCTGCCCTGGGGCTTGCGCGACGCGAGCGCTGCACGGCCCAACACGAGGGCGAAGGGCGCTTCCTTGGTGCGGACCAGCTGCACCGGCGGTTGGGTGAGCGCGACCTCGTGCGCCTCGGAGGGGCCGGTGAGGAGCTTCTTGGCCTTGCGACGGCCGTCGAGCGAGAGCGCCCAGGCCACGAAACCCGGGGCGAAGCGCGCGAGCCACACGGCCACCACGCCGTGGCCCGTGATCACCGACAGGCGCCGTCGGGCCCGGATGGCACGCGCCATGCTGCGGGCTGCCCGCGCGCCCGACCACATCAGGGCCTTGGGGCGGGGATCGTCGGCGTCGGGACGGAACACGCCGTCGTTGCCGGTCTTGGCGATGTCGCTCTCGATGAAGCCGGGGTGGATCGCGGTGACGGTCACCCCGCTGCCCGCCAGCTCCGCGTGCCAGGTCTCGCCGAGCGCCCAGACCGCGGCCTTCGAGGCGTTGTACGGTCCGGCGCCGGGAGCGTAGGCCATGCCGGCCACGCTGCCCACCAGCACCAGACGCCCCTGGGTCCGGCGCAGCTGAGGCAGCGCCGCCTTCGCCGTCATCGCCAGGCCCACCACGTTGACCTCGAGCTGCTTGCGCCAGTCGTCGGCGGAGAGCTGCTCGAGGCGGCCGCTGATGGAGATGCCGGCGTTGGCCACGGCCACGTCGAGGCGACCGAGCTCGGCCACGATCTGGTCGACCGCCGCGAACAGGCTGTCGGGCTCGGCGACGTCGCATGGCACCGCGAGGCCTGTCCCGCCGACCGACTCGATGCGGGCCACCACCTCGGCCAGCTTCTCGACGCGCCTGCCCGACACGGCGACGTGGGCACCCTGCCTGGCGAGCTCGACCGCGAGGGCCTCGCCGATTCCGGACCCGCCGCCCGTGATCCACACCACCTTGCTCTCGAACGGCCTCATCGCGCCTCCAGCAGGCGGCATGTATCCTCGCGCGGTGTGGACGCTCCTCCTCGCATGCAGCCAGGGCTACTGGTCGCTCACCGCCTACCCCAGCGACCAGAGCGTCACGGTCACCGACTTCGCCGACGGGTGCTCGGCGACCTTCCACCAGGCTCTGATCTCGGTGACCGCGAGCGTGCTGCTCGACGGGCTCTCCGAGCCGATCACGGCCTTCGACGACCCGCTGGTGCACGACCTGGTGTTCGGCGGTCCGCAAGCCTGGGGAGAGGGCACCGCGCCCGCCACGAGCTACCCCAAGTTCGAGGTCGAGACCGCACCCGCGAGCGACGCCGTGGCCGGGCTCGCGACCGACGAGCAGGCCGAGTTCGTCGCCTCCCGCGGCTACGTGTCCTACTTCGACGTCACGCTCACCTGCCCCGGGGGCAGCGTCGACTTCGACCTCGGCTTCAACGACGAGACCACCTACACCTGCAAGGAAGAGGCGGTGGTCGAGAACGGCAGCTACGTCGGGAGCGACATCGACCTCCGGCCCGAGGTCTTGTTCCGCGCCGGCTTCGAGGACGACGAGGCAGCCGTGCTCCGCGGCGAAGCGCTGGTGGCGGCGGACCTCGACGGCGACGGTCGAACCCGGGCGGAGGAGCTGTTGGAGGTGTCGATCGACGAGCTCGAGCACTACGACCCCGGGTACACGCACACCGAGCTCGAGACCCTGGGCAACTGGCTGGCGTACCAGGCGCGCACCCTGATCCACCACGCGGACGGTGAGGTCTGCGAGCGCGACCTGTAGCGGCGCGCCCGCGGAACCGCCCGGTCCGGTCGGGGACCCTCGGTCCGGGGCACGGCTTCCGGGGCCAAGCGGCCCAGCTCGGCGGGGGACCGCAAGAGCACACCGTGAGTCGATCGCGCCCACGGGTGCGCGTCCAGGCGCGCCGCACCGCCTCACAGAACCGTCAACCCTGACGGTTTCTTCGGCGCCTCGTGAGCAGCTGCCACCCCGCCGCGGGGGCCGCGCGCGACAGCTCCGTCGGCTGCCCCCGCCAGGTCCACACCAACCGCACCGCCTCGGCGGCGTCACCCAGACCACCCGCCAGCTCGAAGCCCTGCCGCTGCAAGCGGTCCGCTGCGAGATCCCAGGCCTCGGTCACCGCCGTCGAGCTGCGTGCGAGCCGCGTGCAGCAGAGCTCGGCGAGGGCGATCACCAACGACGTCGTGGGAGGGCGTGTGGCCACCAGCTCGAGGATCTGCGCCGCGGTGGTCTGCGAGAGCTCCACGTCCGTGCCCGCCATGGCGCCGGGCAGGCGTTCCATCAGGTCCGAGAGCCCGGACGGCCGGGTGGACCAGGCCAGGTGGGCGCCCAGCCGCCGGTCGAGCTCCTCGACCAGACCCCGAACGAGGGCGCCGTCGAGGTCGGCCGGATCGAACCCGTCCACCACCCACCACCGCCTCCGCCCGACCACCAGCCGCCCCCGGAGCACGATCGGAAGCCTGTGTCCGAGCACCAACATCGATCCGGAACCGAGGAGCCTCGCCGTGGTCGCCATGCCCCCCCATGGCGGCACCGATGGGGCGCGTGACCGGTGATAGGCTCCGAGCGAGGGAGGCCGGATGCGCCGTTTCGTCGTTGCGTCGTCGCTCGCGTGGCTCGCGCCCGATGCGTGGGCCTGTGCCACCCCAAGCAGCGAACACGCTCTGGAGGCCTCGCTGGATCGGGTCGAGCAGGCCTTTGCGGACCTCGACGACGCGGGCATCGACGCCGCCCTCGTCGAGGCCGGAGCGCACCTCGGTTGCCTGGACCAGGTCGTGGCCCCGGAGCTCGCTGGTCGCTTCCACCGCGCGCAGGGCCTGGCCGCCTGGAAGATCGACGACCAGAAGCAGATCTGGGCGCTCGCCGGCGCCAAGGCCGCCGCGCCCGACGCCACCTTCCCCTTCGCGGTGGTGCCCGAAGGCGAAGCCCTCCACGGGGACCTGGCGGACGCGCAGCCGGGCGCCAGCGAGCGCGTCGATCCCGCGGCGGGCCAGCTGCACTTCGACGGCCGCCCGGCGACCGAGCGCCCCACGCAGCGGGCCACCATCTTCCAGGAGGCCGATCCGAGCGGCGCTGTGGTGCAGTCCCACTACCTCTGGCCCGGCGACGCGCTCCCCGCCTACGCACGGCCCGAGGCCGTGCCGTTGCCGGTCGCCAGCCCCTCGCCCACCGAGGGCGACCCCGCAGCCTCAGCGGCCACATCCGGCCGGCTGCTCAAGCTCACCGGCGCCGGCCTCGGCGTGATCGCCGGAGGCCTCTACGGCGCCGCCCTGTGGTCGGAGTCCACCTTCCACAACGACGACACCCTGGCACTCGACGACCTCACGGGGCTGCAGTCACGCACCAACTCGCTCAGCGTCGCGGCCGGAGGCGTCGCCGCCGTGGCGGCGGTGACCGGCGGTGTGGGCTTCGTGATCGCCCGTTGATGCTCGACGCGGGGCGGGAGGTCGACCGCTACGTGGTCGAAGGCGAGCTGGGACGCGGGGGCATGGCGGTCGTGTACCGCGTGCGGCACATCACCCTCGACACCCTGCATGCCATGAAGGTGCTCACGCTCGCGGGACCCGTGGTCGCCCAGCGGCTCCTCGAGGAGGGTCGCGTGCAGGCCCGGCTCCGACACCCCAACGTGGTCCCCGTGACCGACGCCCTGGTGGTGGACGGTCATCCCGCACTCGTCATGGAGTTCGTCGACGGCCCCGGGCTCGACCAGCTCGTCGCCGCCGGCGAGCTCGACACCCAGACGGCGTTGGAGCTCTTCCGGGGGGTGTTGGACGGCGTGGAGGAAGCCCATGCTCACGGGATGGTGCACCGCGACCTGAAGCCATCGAACGTGCTCATCGATGCGCGAGGCGGCCGCAGCATCGCCCGCGTCACCGACTTCGGCATCGCAAAGGCCCTCGAGCCCACAGAGGCGCGGGGCTTCGAGACCCGCTCGGGCATGGCCATGGGCACCCCCGGCTACATGGCGCCCGAGCAGTTCAAGGACGCCAAACACGTCGACCAACGAGCCGACGTCTGGTCGCTCGGCTGCATCCTCTACGAGCTCGTGTGCGGCCGCTTGCCCTTCGCCGGTCCCGACATGCTCACCATCTTCTCCGAGATGCTGAGCGGGCGGTACCCCGACCCCAAGGAGCAGAACGAGCACGTGCCCGACGAGGTGGTCACGGCCATCCACGGGTGCCTGCGGCTGGAGCCGAGCGAACGCATCGGCACCTGCGCCGAGCTGCGCGACGTGCTGGACGGGGCCGCGTTCGAGGTCGACCTCCCGGCCATGGGATCGACCGGAGGCGCGCCGGACACGCTCTACGACTACCTGGACGAGCAACCGGAGCAGCAACGGCACCCCCCTACCCTGGCGCCAGCCGAGCAGATGGGCCACGACACCCTGCACGAGCTGGACCGCCTGACTGCGCCCGCTCCGTCGAGGAACAGGACCTGGCGCGTGGTCCCACCCTTGTTGCTGTTGGGGATCGGCGGCGCGTGGTGGCTCGGTCAGGAGGCCGCGACCGACGGCGTGGAGCCCGCGCAGGAGCTCGTGCCCGTGACGCAACCCGAGCCCACCGAAGCGGTCCTGGAGCAGCCCGAACCGGAACCCGAAGCCCTGACGGCTCCAGAACCCCAGGACGAGCTCGAGCCTGCAGCGCCCACCCTCCAGGAGCCGACGCCACCGGAGGTCTCGGGGGAAGCCTCCGCGCCCGCGGAACCAGCACCCGAACCCCCGAAGTCGGAGCCCCCGACCACCTTTGCCGTGACGGTGAAGGGCGAGGTCGGATCGGCCAAGCTCAGCTCGAACGACCAGACCTGGCGCCTTCCGGCCGACGTGCCGGCGGGAGCGCACACCTTCACCGTGGTCTTCGCCGACAACAGCGTCGCCACCGGCACGTTCCTCGTCGATCCGTCCAAGGACAACGTCCTGACCTGCTCCGCGGCCCGGCAGTTCTGCCGCTGAGCGGCGTGGCTGCTGCAGCAACCGGGGATGGGTCCTCGCCTCCGTTGGTGGTCCACCACGGAGGTCTCGATGAACCTGCACACCGCCCTCGCCCACCAGCACGGCACCAGCCGCCCGGCCATCGTCGAATCCCTGAAGCGCCAGTTTCCCGGGATGTGTCCGGCACGCGTCGACGACGCCGTGCAGGCGGCCTTCCTGGAAGCGCTCGTGCATGCAGGGACCTTCCAGGGAGCCCTGGACCGCGACGGAACCTGTGGCTTGGAGCGCATGCTCCGCAAGACCGCCTGGCGCCAGCTCCGAGGCCAGTGGCGACGCAAGGGCTACAGCGCCCAAGGCCTGGACACCACGCCGGTCGCCGCGGCGGCGAGCACCCCCGAGGACCGCGCCGCAGCCCGCGAGGCGCTCCACGATCTGGCTGGCCTGCTCGACGAAGCCGCGGACCGTTTCGGCGGCTCGCGACCCGAGAGCCTGCAGCACGCCCTGGCGCTGCAGCTGTCGAGCGGCCGGAGCGACACCGAGGTGGCGCGCCTGGCGGGCACACGGCGGGAGTACGTCAACCGCGCACGAAACTGGATGAAGCGGTCGCTGGCCGCATGATGTCAGGGCACGGCGAGCAGACGCGTGGCGGACCCGAGGAGCAGGACGTCGCCCACCGCCAGCTCCAGCGGCCCGGGTGCCAGCGCACGCTCTCCTCCGCTCACGAGTCGAGCGGGCCGCAACAGCTGGAAGCCGTGCGCGGTGATCTCGAGGTGCCGGCGCGAGAGGCGCCGGTCCAGCACACCGCTGCCGAAATACAGCGCGGTCGGGCCCGGGCTTCCGTTGTGACGACCCACCACCCCGATCGGCAGCTCCCGCCCATCCTCGGGACCACCGAGCACGACGAGGGCGCGGACGGGACGTCTGTCCTGCTCCTCGGCGCAGGTCGCGAAGGTGGCGAAGGTCTCGGAACCCGCGCGCGGCAGCCCGACCCCGAGCAGGCGCCGCAGCACCCCCTGGTCATCCGACAGCAACCACTCGGCGAGCGCCCCGCAGCCGAAGCCCGGCTGGAGCCGCGGACTGAGGTCGGCCAGGCGTGGGGTGCCGACGGTGTGCGCGGTGCCGCCCTGTGGGTCCAGGCCCTCGCCGAGGGCCTTCAGCGCCGCGCCGTGCCCGTCGACGGCGAACGCGAGCACCCGAACCGGCCCCTCGGCCTGGTCCGCCGCCGAGACGGTGAGGGCGAGCTGCTCCACGCCCACGAAGCCCCGCAGCCGACCGAGGGCGTGTGCAGCGTCCAGCCAGCGAGCGGCCGCCGCGGAGGGACGCGGCCAGCCGGCTGGGCGCCAGCCGCGGTGTTCGACTTCGGCCAAGGCCTGCAGATCGGCTGCGTGGACCGACGCGTTGCTCCAGCGACTGTCGGGGTGCGGGTGCCCGAGCAGATCGACGCGGCGCCGGCCCTCACCGACCGCACGCACCACGCTCCCTCCCTCGGCGAGCGTGTCGTAGAAGCCCGCTGCGAAGGAGCAGCTGGCGGTGACCGAGGTGCGGGTTCGCGGCGCGACGCAAGCCGGCGCGCCGGCCTCGACGAACGCGGCTGCCGGTGTGTCGGCGGCACCGTCCGCCGCCTCGCAGATGTCGAGCACCACCACGCGGACCTGCTGGAGCAAGGCGTGCAGGTGGGCGGCTGGCGCCCCGGCCGAGCGCTCCGCACCGAGCAGCACGCTCACCCCGTCGACCTGGCTCCGGCCGTGGCACACGACGTGCAACACGGCGCCCGGCAGGTCGGGCAACGATGCCAGGTCGCGTGGCAGGCTCACCAGGCCCAGGCCGAGCTCCCTGCAGCGCACCGCGACCGCCTCCACGATGGGCTCGGTGACGCCGCTGTCGTCCACGTGCCAGACCGCGACGGTGCCATCGCCCTCCCGTGGGCCGCCGGACGGTCCCGGCAGCAGGCGCACCACGCGACCACCACTGGACTCGAGGTGGGGACCCGCAGCGCCCCGCGCCAGGAGCTCCCACGGCAGCCGCGCCAGGCCGGCCTCCAGGTCCAGGCCAACAACGAGCGGCTCGCCCTGCAGGCTTCGCCCGAGCTCGAAGGCCACGGCGGCGGCCACCTCGGCGCTGCACGAGAGCACCGCTGCGAGCGCGCGCCCGCACGCGAGCTCCTGGCGATCCCGCCCAGCAGCACGTCCGGGGACAACCACCCGCGGCAAGCGAGCCAGGGCCTCGGCCGTGTGCTCGATCCCCGCGAGCTCGGCACCACCCAGCCGGCCCTCGGCCATGCGCCCGCCCGGTGGTCCGACCTGCACACGCCAGCCACCGAGCTCATGGAGATGCACGCGGACGAGCAGGCAACGAGGCACGGCGGGCATCGTATCGTAGGCTCCCAGCACCCAGGGTCCGGAGGGTGCATGCGTTGGGAGGTCTACCTCCAGCGAAGGGAGCAGCGTCGCGCTCGCGCGCTCTCCGCCGCCGCCGCACTGGAGGTGGGCGATTCGGCAGCAGCGGCCGCCCTCCTCGACACCTGGTCGCTCGACGCAGGCGACGCCGAGCTCCTCGTCCAGCGCCTGATGGCGGGCTCACCGAAGCCTTCGTCCCGGCAAACGACCGCCCTGCTCGCGGACCCTGCCCTCCTTCCCGCTCCAGAGCGGGGCCAGGTCGACGTGGCCGAGCACCTGCACCGTCGCAGGCTCGCCGCCCACGCTCCCCCCGGCGACCACCCGGCGCTGGCCTGGGCCCTCGACGAGCTGAGCTTCCTCGGAGACGAGGTCGATCGCCGCCAGCGGCGCGCCTGGCAGGACCGGCCCTGGCGCAGCGAGCCCGACGCCGACGCCACGGCGGGCGCGCTGTGGAGTGGCTTCTTCTCCGGCGACGCCTGGTCCGCGGGACCGATCGTGCAGCAGCACCACCTCCCCGCGGCGGTCGGCTGCTTCCGAGACGAGCTGCTCACCCGCGGCCTGCCAGCCGGGGTCGCGCAAGCGCGCGCCCAGGAGCTGGAGGGGAGCTTCTTCTACCACCTGGTCATGGGTCCCGAGGGCGGCGCTCCGGGCTGGCTCGAGCTCGCGGCTCGCGTGGTGGAGACCAGCGCCGAGGAACCGGCCGCGGCGCTGTTGAGCCGCCTGGACGCGGGCGGCCAGGACATCGTGGCCCGCTGCGTCGCCGCCCGTGGCGGCTGGGCGCGCACCGCGGCGCTTCGCTGGCCCGGCCGGCGCGGTGCCGGAGGACGCGCCCTGGTGCTCCGCGAAGCGCTCGGCCACAGCGGTGCCGTGCTCCTTCGGGGCCTGGACCTCCACGTGGCCTCGCGGCTGGTGAGCACCTGGTGCAGCGGGCAAGCCGGCGCCACCGACCCCGACCGAAGCTGGCGCGTCGTGGCGGCCAACCGTGGGCGCGCCCGGGGGCGCCTCCGCGCCGCCCGCCTGGCGCGCGGTGGCCGCGGGCTGCTCGATCAGCTCCTGGCGCTGCCCGCGCTCGGAGCGCGCACGCGGGCCGCGGTGGGTTGGTATGCCCGCGACTGGGCCCGCGCCGAGATCGAGAGCGGCTTCGCGTTCAACGAGTCCGAGCCGCTCACGGCACCCTGCAGCGAGCTCCCGACCGGCCTCGAGCCCCTGGACGAGCGCGAGGTGGCGATGGCGCGCACGTGGGTCGTGCTCGTGGTGCTCCGGGGTCATGGAGCCCGGCTCGAGCGCTGGACGCGCCTCGGGTCCACCGGCGATCGCGACTCGGCGTGGGGGAGGCTCCTCGCGGAAGCCCTGCCACGAGACCTGCGCGACCCGGGCACAGCCGGACGCTCCGGCTACGAGCGCCTGCGCGCCTGGCTCGCCATCGGCCTCGGAGAAGCTCTGGACGAGCAGCGGGACCTGATCGATCGAATCGCCAGGTTGGACCCCTCGACGCGGGGTCTGCCCAAGCGGCTCGCCACGGTCGTCGGCGACGACTGGCATGAGCACGTGCCCCTCCCGCGTCGTGGGGTGGGCGAGCTGATCACCACCGCCAGAGCCCTCCTGGAGGCGCCATGAACGCAACCGACAGCGAGCTGATGGCCTTCCTGCGGGACGGGCTGGAGCCGCCGCGCAGGCTGGAGGTCGAGGAGGCGCTGCGGTACTCCGCGCCGCTGCGCGCGCGCCTGTCCGAGCTGTCCGCCCTGTCCCGCCTCGCGTCCCCGTCGGTCGGCAGCGGCTGGCTGCTCCCGCCGCCGGGTCGCGTAGCCGGTCGGCGCCCCTTCGCGGTGGCGCCCGTGCGCCTGGACGTGGCCGGCGAGGCGCTCCGGGTGGGCGACCGCTTCGTGGTGGAGCTCGACCGCGTGGAGCAGCCGGCGGCCACGCAGGTGGTGGTGCTGCTGCACACCGAAGGCGCCTGGACGGTCGCACTTCCGGAGGCGCCGGACGAAGAGCTGCACGTCTCCGAGCTCCCAGGAGGTCCGGACGGGTGGCGGCTGGAGCTGGTCGCGCAGGCGCCGATCGGACGCCAGCGCTGGGCGGTGGCGCTCGTTCCTGCGAGCCTGACGGTCGCGTGGGCCGAGCCCGATCCCTTCGCCTCGGTCAAGGCGGGCATCGCGTCGGGTGACGTGCCCGTGGTCACGGTGGAGGTCGACGTGGTGCGTTGAGCGCGCGCGGACCGTGCGTCACACACGCCGAGCCGCGCGCCATGGGATGGAAAGGAGGTCCGCATGCTGACCCTGGCCATCTTCGCCTGTGCCAACGAGACCGCGATGGTGTTCGAGTCGACCGGCTCGAGCGACGACACGTCTGTCGAAGCACACCAGGACACCGCCCAGGAACGCGACTCCGGGGAACCCATCGACACCGAGCTCGACGACACGGGACCCGACACGTCCGCGCCGTCCGATCGCGACGGCGACGGCTACGCCAGCGACGAGGACTGCGACGACGATGACGCGAGCGTGCATCGCGGCGCCCTCGAGGTCTGCGACGACGGCAAGGACAACGACTGCAACGGCTACACCGATGCCGACGACGAGACCTCCATCTGCGACACCTGCACGCCCTTCTACTCGGGCGACAGCATGTACCTCTGCTGCCAGGGCCTGGAGACGTGGTCCGGGGCCCGAGACCTGTGCGCCGGGGGTGGCATGGACCTGGTCGCGGTCGGCTCGAGCGGGGAGAACCAGCTGCTCGAGGAGCACTACGCCGCCACCTGCAACTACGGCCAGGCCGGGACCGGCGGCTCGCCATGGATCGGCCTGAGTTGGAACGCGGGGGCCGGTGAGTGGGCCTGGGTCGACGGCACGGGCATCAGCGCGTACTCCGCCTTTCCGGAGGGCGAGGAGCAGCACACCGGCGAGAGCTGTGTGACCTACCTGGTGGACGGCACGTGGGACGCCCGCGACTGCGGCCTCACGAGCCAGGTCGTGTGTGAGTCGACCTGAGCGCCGATCGCGGTAGGCTCGGCTGTACCCCACACCCCAAGACATGGGCGAGAGCATGCTGGGAATCTTGGTCTTCGGCTGCCAACAGGCGGCCGATCCGCTGCCAGGTCAATACGCCGAGAGCCTCACTGACCTGAGGGTTCTGCTGAATCGGTCCGAGCTGGGCGAGTTCGCCGAGATGATGAGAGAAGCAGGCATGGTCCCAGCAGAAACGCCTGACCTGACCGGGGCCTGGCAGACGGCCGAGCTGCCCATCTACAACGTTCGCTATCGACACGGACCGGCCGTCTGGCTCGTCGACTCCTCGGCCACCATGATGCTCGGGCCGCGGGACTCCCAGCAGGAGCCCCTCACCGCACAAGCAACCAAGGTCGAGGTCTACGGCGAAGATCTGGTATGTCGGTCAGTGCTTCAATCGCAGCTGCTCGGTGCCGGACCCGTAGCCAGGAAGAGGCTCGCTTCATTCGCTCCAGAGCCGGGCTCGATAGCCTGCACGGATGTGCTGCTCCTCGACGAGAGCGAACTGCAGTACCTACCGGAAAACCAGGAAGTCTTTCGTGAGCTCCGTCTGTCCGCACCGAGCGAGTAGCGTCAGAGGTGTGTCTGTACGCGGACGAGGACAGCGGCGAGGTACGCCGTCGATGGCCACGGCAGCGGGGAGGCGCACGTCTTCAGCTCGCACACCAAGCGGGGACGCAGCACGCACTTCGTTGTCGGCGACCCACACCCGGAACGACGATGCACACCTTGCTCTCCGCCCTCATCCTGGCCACGTCCCTCTTCACCTCCACGGCGTCGGCTGCCGAGTGCCAGTGGGACGACGAGGACCGGCAGAGCGTCTTCGTGGCGGGGAAGAACGTCTACGTGGGCGCCCACGCCTACTCGGTGGCCGGCAGCGTCGGGCAGGCCGAGTTCGAGAACGAGCTTCGCCGTTGCGGCGCCGACAACGCCGTCCCCGCCTACCGCGAGTGGGTCGGTCGGCGGCGCTGGGTCAAGCGCGGAACGACAGGCATCATCGTCGGCGCGCTTGTTCCCGTTGGCTGGTTCACGGTGTTGCCCGCGGCAATCATCGTGACGGCGGTGCACGGCCCGAGGGCGGCCGACGCCCGCGAAGCCACGGTGCGGGCGATCCGTGCGACCGCGGGGGAGTGAGCACGGCGCTGCTGTCTCGACTCGGCCCCGATCCCGGCTCACCGGGACCGGTCCGCGCGAACATCGTGCCGGCACTGTTCGAGACGTGCGGCTGGAGGGGTCATGCCGTGACGACCGACTCGCTGGTGGTCCGTGATGACGACGCGGAAGTCGATCTGGCGGACTCTGCCGTCCCAGGGCGCAGTCCCTGGTGAAAGCGCCGCGGGCCACCTCCCAAGGTGAGCCCGATGCCATCCGCGCTTCCTGCCCGTCTCCTACAAGACTGTCGACCACAACACCAGCTGCGTCACCCTGTGGCCTGACCATCGCCGCCCGCGAAGCCCGGCGGCCCAGGCAGGAGACCTGTCCCGGACTCGGCGGCGGGAGTTGGTTGACTGCCGCGGTATGCTCAAGTGTGCCGCTCACCCTCTTGATCGCTTGCGCCTGGATCACAGACGGTGCGGTGACCGACCGGCAGTGCGAGCTGTCGCCCGAGGCGGAAGGCTGTTCCGCCTCGGGCGACAGCGCCCCCGACATCGACTCGGCCGACACGGATTGGGGCCCGGACACCGACACCGACACCGACACCGACACCGACACCGACACCGGGGGAGCCACCACCTGGCACCGCGACGCCGACGTCGACGGATTCGGCGACGAGCACGAACAGATCCGGTCGACCGCGGTGCCGAGCGGCTACGTCGCGGCGACGGAGCTCGGCTTCGACTGCGACGACAACGACAGCACCTCCTACCCGGGCGCCGCCGAGCGCTTCGACGGACGCGACAACGACTGCGACGGACGGGTGGACCAGGAGATCCCGCTCGGCTCGGCCGACGCCATCCTCGAGGGAGAAAGCGACGGCGACAGCTTTGGCTCCAGCCTCGCGTACGCGGACACCGCGAAGCAACGACTCCTGGTGATCGGGGCCCGTGACTACGGCGTCGACGGGTTGGAACCCGGAGCGGCCTACCTCCTGCCCGCCGACACCCTCGAGAGCCTCTCTACCCGCGTCGACGACGGCGTGCGTCTGACAGGCGCCGCGCACGCGGACGAGGCGGGCAGTGGCGTGGCCATCGTCTCCGAATTCGGCGGCCCTGGCACCCACCTCCTGGCCGTCGCAGCACCGAACGCCTCTGGCGGCGATGGCGCCGTCTACCTGGTCGACCTCGTCGACCTTCCGGCCTCTGGCACCCTGGCAGCCACCTCCGCGGCGCTCACAGGCGTCGCTGGCCTCTCCCTGGGTCGAGGCCTCGCGGCCGCAGACGTCGATGGCGACGGCGCGGTGGAGCTCGCCATCGGTGCGCCGGGCTACTCCGGCGGTCGCGTGTTCGTCGTGGCCGGCCCCGTGACGGGGTCTGGCTCCGCCTCGGAGCTCGCGCGGGTCACCCTCACCGCCGAGACCGACACCGACTACCTGGGCTATGGCGGGGTGGCGCCGGCGGGCGACATCGACGAAGACGGCGACGACGACCTCCTGCTGGGTGCCTACCTCGCAGGGGGGGCTGGCCGCGCCTACCTCGCGGACGCGGGTGCCCCGGGGACCAAGGTCGTCACGGAAGACGCGATCGACGACACCGACTCGGCGGCCGACGGCGCCGCGAACGGCGACTGGTTCGGGTACGGGCTGGCGGGTGGCGCCGACCTCTGCGGCGACGCACGCCCCGACATCGCCGTTGCCGCACCCGGTGGCGCCTACGTGCGGGTCTACTGCGACGGCGGCCTGGCAGCGCTCCCCACGCTCACCCTCCGTGGCGAGACCGCCTACGACAGCCGTGGTCGAGCGGGCCGCCACATGGTCGTAGCCGATCTGGACGGGGACGGACGCACCGACCTGCTGCTGTCCGACATGGGCTTCGACGAGGAGCGCGGCAAGGTCTATGTGCTCTACGGGCCGCTGCCGAGCGGCGAGCTGGACCTCGCCGATGCTGACGCGACCTTCGTCGGCGAGGCCGCCGGCGACCTGGCGGGCTCCGCCCTCGCCGCGAGCGAGGTGGACGGTCATGGCCGTCGCCAGGTGGCCATCGGCGCCATCGGCGCGCAGGACGAAGCGGGCCGGGTGTACGTGTTCGGCCGCGAGTAGGTCACGCCCCCACCGCCTGCCGCCATGGCTCCCCACACGGGAGCCACCATGACCAGCGCACCACGAGCCGCACGGATCGACGACTACGAAGCCGCGGTGACGGAAGCCTTCCGCCGCGTCCCGCCCACGGTCGAGGTCCCGCGTCGCTACCGCTTCGAGGGCCTGCTCGGGCGCGGGGGGCAAGGGGAGGTGCACAAGGTGCGGCTGATCCTCCCGCAGGGCTTCACCCGAGAGGCCGCCGTGAAGCTGCTGCCGACCGACGTCTCCCCCACCGTGGTCGCCGGCTTCCGCGACGAGGCCCGGCTGCTGGGCCTGCTGCGCGACCGGGCGGTGGTCACGGTCGAGCAGCCGGCGCGCATCGCCGGGCGCTGGGGGCTCGTCATGGAGTACGTGGCCGGCGAGACCCTGGGCAGCGTGCTGAAGCGCGGGCCGCTCCCGCCCGGGGTCGCCCTCGAGCTGGTCGGTGAGATCGCGCGGGCGCTGGACCACGCCTGGCACCAGCGGGCGCTGGGCGGCGAGCGCCTGGAGCTGGTCCACCGGGACCTCAAGCCCGGAAACGTGATGCTCACGCCCTTCGGTGAGGTGAAGGTCCTCGACTTCGGCCTGGCGAGGGCCCGCTTCGCCACCCGCGAGCTGAGCGCCGTCCGCCGAGGCGGCACCCCCGGGTACATGGCGCCCGAGAGCCGCGACGGGGCAGCGGGGCCGGCCGGCGACATCTACGCGCTCGGCGTGCTGCTGGAACAGGCGATCTGCGGCCGGCGCCGGCGCGACGACCAGATCCCCACCCCGCGCCACGCGCTCCCCGACAACGCCCGTGACGCGATCGCCCTCGCCCACCAGATGCGTCACCTCGACCCCCGCCTGCGCCCCACGGCCAAGGCCGCGCACCGCCACTGCCGCGCCCTTCGAGGCAGGCTGAGCGGCGCCTGGCTGCACGACTGGGCGCACGAGCACGTGGCCGACAGCGCCGCGGCCACGACCCACCTCGACGGGAGCGTCCTGACCGAACACAGCAGCGGCGACGAGCCACTCGCGGTCGAGGAAACACCCATCGAGGTGACCTGGCGTGTGGACCGCCGACCCTGGCTCCTCGCGGTGGCCGCTGCCGTCCTCCTCCTGGCCCTGCTCGCCGGCACCGGAGCTGCCGGAGACGACGCGCTGCCGGAGCCCGCTCCGTCCATGCCGTACGGCATCGAGATCGACTGACGCACCAAGCGGGGACAGGGGCCGGCGTGCGTTGTCCACGAGCCCCAGGAGCCCCACGTGACCCTTCTCTCCGTCCTGGCCTGCATGGACGTGTCGCTCACCGCGCACCCCGACCCCGGCGTGCAGGTGTGGCCCACACGCATCGAGGCACCCCCAGCCGCCTGCAGCGACCACCTGGTCGTGCTGACCGGCCGCGACACCCTCCTGGCGCTCGCCTGGATGGGCGACGCGGGCCACCCCGACGAGGTGGCCCTGCCAGCCCTCGGCCCCACGGCCTTCGACGGCGAGCTCGCCTTCGACATCACCCTCTGCCCGAGCGGGGACCTGGACGGCCTCGTGCTCGTCGAGACCCTCGACGCGGGCCTGCTCTCCCTGCCCGTCCAGACCCTCTCGGAGGAACCGTGATCAGCATCCTGTGGGCCTGTGCCGTGCCCGAACCCGTCCCGCTCCACGAGGGCGTCGACGTCGCTCACACCGCGGTCGTCGCGTCCGCCGAGGCCGGGATCTGCTCCAGCTTCGGCTTCCAGGTGCAGGCCGGTGCCGCGTCGGAGGCCACCGTCGAGCTGTCCGACTGGACGGCCGACTGCGAGGGCGGCCCCTTCGGCGGCGGCTCGACCGCCATCACCATCGACGGGGGCGCGACGGTCGCCCTGAGCTTCGACTACTGTCCGGTGGAGGCGGGCAGCTGCGCGGCGTTGGCCACGCTGAGCTGGTCAGCCGGCGACACCGTCGGCACCGAGACCCTCGAGGTCATCGGGGTGGCCACCAGCCCCGACCAGGACGACGACGGCTACCGCGTCTCCGAAGGCGACTGCGACGACGGCGACGCCCGCCACCACCCGGGCGCGACCGAGCAGGCCGACGACGAGGACGACGACTGCGACGGCCGCGTCGACGAGGGCACCGCCACCGGCGACGACGACGACGACGGCTGGACCGAGCGCGACGGGGACTGCGACGACAGCGATCCGCTGCGATCTCCCGACATGCCGGAGACGATCAACGGGGTCGACGACGACTGCGACGGCTGGGTCGACAACCACACCGACGCCTTCGACGACGACCGCGACGGCTACAGCGAGGGCGAGGGCGACTGCTCGGACCTGGACCCGAGGGTCTTCCCCCTCGCCAACGAGTTCCCCGCCGGCCACGCCGACGGCATCGACAACGACTGCGACGGCGTCATCGACGAGACGGCGCCGTGATGGGAGGCATGATGATCCTGGGCCTGATGATGACCGCGCAAGCCTACGAGCTCGCTGGCGACGACTGGACCTGGAGCTGCGAGCCGGTTCCGAACGAGTGGGTGCTCGACACCTCGAGCTTCCCGTCCTCGGTGGGCTCCTCGAGCGAGATCGAGCAGGCCTTCCAGGCGGCGCTGGATACGTGGGAGAGCGACGGGGGCACCGACCTCCAGCTCACCTACGGCGGGACCACGACCTCCGGTACGTATGCCGACGACGGCGTGAACGAGGTCCTCTTCCTCGACGACTACGACGAGGACAACGACAACATCACCGCGACGACCTTTCCATGGGGCAGCAGCGGAGACACCGCGGACTGCGACATCGTCGTCCTGAGCACCATGACCGAGGACGGCGCGTTCCACGACCTGGAGTGGAGCGCCGACACATCGGGGCCCCGCTCGGACGAGCTGGACCTCGAGACCGTCTTCGTCTCCTTGATCGGCCGCTGTCTGGGCCTCGGCTTCGTCGACAGCGGCGACGGCGCCATGCGCATGCCGCAGGAGGTGGGGGAAGTGAAGCGGCAGCTCAGCGACGACGACATCGACGGCCTCCAGGCCATCTACGGCGAGGAGGGCACCCTGGAGGCCATCTGGGACGTGGACGGCGACGGCTTCTGGTCCTGCGACGACGACTGCGACGACGACGACCCCCTCGTGAACCCCGACGCGAGCGAGGTGTGCGACGAGCTCGACGACGACTGCGACGGCGACGTCGACGAGGGCGTGTCGAGCACCTGGTACGAGGACTTCGACAACGACGGCTACGGCACGGGCTCGAGCCTCGAGAGCTGCGAGACCGAGGGCGACTACACGGCCACGGTCGACGGTGACTGCGACGACGGCGACGAACATGTGTCACCGAACGCCACCGAGACCTGCAACGGTGTCGACGACGACTGCGACGGCCAGGTGGACGAAGGCTTCGATCAAGACGGGGACGGCTGGACCACCTGCGAAGGGGACTGCGACGACGCCAACAGCGACGTGCACCCCGGCTCCACCGAAGTCTGCAACGCGACGGATGACGACTGCGACGCGGTGGTGGACGAAGGCTTCGATCAGGACGGGGATGGCTGGACCACCTGCGCCGGAGACTGCGACGACGACGACCAGGACATCCACCCCGACGCCGAAGACCTCTGCGACGGCCTCGACAACGACTGCGACGGCACCGTCGACCAGGACTACGACGCGGATCAGGACGGCTGGAGCCGCTGCGCCGGGGACTGCGCGGACGGCCGGGCCTGGGTGAACCCCGACGCGGAGGAGACCTGCAACCTGGTCGACGACGACTGCGACGGGCGGGTCGACGAGCCGTGGGACCTCGACGGCGACGGCCACCCCCGCTGCGACAACCCGGCCTTCGCGTCGGACTGCGACGACGACGACCCCGCGACCTACCCCGGCGCGCCGGAGCTGTGCGACGGGATCGACAACACGTGCGACGGCGAGCTGGACGAGGTCGAGGCCGACGCGGACGCCGACGGTTGGAGGACGTGCGACGGGGACTGCGACGACCTGGACGGGAGCGCCCACCCCGAGGCGAGCGAGACCGCCGACCAGATCGACAACGACTGCGACGGCCGCGTGGACGACGGCACGACCGCCTACGACAGCGACGGCGACGGCTGGTCCGCGGACCTGGGTGACTGCGACGACACGGACCCCGAGGTGCACCCGGGCGCCGAGGAGGCCGACAACGGCCTCGACGACGACTGCGATGGCCTGGAGGACGAGGGCACCCTCGACCAGGACGGCGACGGCGACGGCGTGACCCCTCTGGACGGCGACTGCGACGACGCAGACGCCAGCGTGCACCCCGACGCCGAGGAGCTCAACGACGGCAAGGACAACGACTGCGACGGCGAGCAACCACCCGTGCAGGGCAGCTGCGCCGGCGGCGCCGCCAGCGTCTTCTTCCCCCTCGCCCTCTGCGGCTTGTGGCGCCGGAGCCGTCTGGTGTTCGCCTTCGGCCTCGTCCCGCTGCCGCTCGCCGCCGCGCCACCGGACGCAGGCGACCTCCACGGCGGCGCGGTCCTCTTGCGAGCCGACCACGACGCGCTGCTGGAAGCGGTGGCGGCCCGTGACGACGGTCGGTGGGCCCTCGCGGAGTCACCACCCCCAGAGGCCGCAACCATCGAGGCGCTGTGGTCGACGCTGGAGCAGAAGCAGGCCGCGGCCCAGGCCGCCCGCCGCCGCCTGGTCGAGCTCGAGCAGGCCGACCGTGCCCAGGGCAGCCTCGCCCCGCATCGCGATGCCCTGGTCCTCGAGGAAGCCCACCTCGCCACGCGGCTGGAGCTGGCGACGACCGCGCGGCAGACGGCGCTCCAGAGCCTGCACGAGACGTGGGGAACCGCCGATCTCGGGCGCGCAGCCGACGCCGCATGGCGCACCCTGCTACGCGCGGAGGGGGACGCCGCCGCGGAGCTTGCCGCCGCCCGCCTGCTCGGCTCGGTGTGGGAGGACGTCGCCTCCGGGTTCCTGCTCGACAACCCCGCCTACGTGCGCACGGTCAGCGGGGTCCGGCTCGTGGAGGCCCTCCAGGAGCTCGACGGGCTCGACCAGGACCTCGCGGAGGTCCGCGCCGAGCTCGGTCGGCTGCCGCCCGATCCCGACGACGATGACGAGCCGCGCGACGACCCGATCCTCGACGCCACCATCGCCTTGGAGCTGGCCGACCTCACCGTCGAGGACCTGCGCGCCGCCGTCGACGCGGCCACCAGCACGCCACCGACGGCCGTGCCGGAGGAGCTGGCTCGGGCCGCCGCCGCGCAAGCGGAGGCCTGGGAGCTGCTCGTCGCCGAGGCGCTGGTCGGTGCCTTCGAGCTGCCCGGCGCGAGCTGGTCCGAGCTGTTCTGGCGCGCCGGCACGGCCCACCTGATCGCCGGCGACCGGGACACCGGCTGGGCGCAGCTCGAGCAGGCCGCGGCGGTCGTGGACCAGCTTCCGCTCGACGAGGTGCCGCCAGCCATCGCCGTCTGGCTGGCGCTGGCCGAGGCCGCGAACGACGGCGCCGGCCGCGGCACGCTGGCCGTGGGCGCCCACCCCCCCGAGGTGAGCCTCCGACTGGACGGCGAGCCGCTCGCGGGGCCCGGCGAGGTCCGCGTCCCCGTGGGCGTGCACCGGCTCACCGTGAGCTACCTGGGCGCTGATCGGGCCTGGACGCGCCTGGTCGAGGTGGGCCCCGAGCGGCACGTGGTCCTGGACTGGTGGGGGGCGCCGACGAGCCTGCCCGAGGTCGCAGACTTCGACCTCGCTCCGCCTGCACCGCCCGCGACCGCGGCCCCGAACCAGGAGTCTCCCTGGTCGCTCGGCGTCGACGCGGTCGCGCTCCAGGCCCACGGCACCTCGGCCGTCGGTCCGCAGACCTCGGTGGCACGTCGACTGGGCGCCTGGAGCATCGAGGGGTCCATCGGCGGGCTGGCCCTTCACGCCCCGATCTGGGTCGCGGTCGAGCAGGAGACGGCCTGGCTCGCCGAGCTGCGAAGCTCCGTCGATCACGTCGCTCACACGTGCTGGAGCTGGGGACCCGGCGCGTTCCTCCACCCCGGTGTGGGCGCAGGCGCCGACCTGCGCGTCACCCGACACCAGCCCTTGGGACCGCTCACCGTGGAGGTCTCCGCGAGGGCGGGGGCCGATCTCGCACCCAAGGCCGCTGGCGCAGCACGGGGGCTCGCCGCCCTGACGGTCGGCGTCCGAGGCGGCTAAGAGACCGTCGGGAGTGCGCCATGTTGTCTCTGCTCGCCTGCGCCTGGATCAGCCAGAAGGACGTCTGCGACCGGCAGGTCGAGCTGGGCGGCGCGAGCTGCGACACCGGAGGCGAGGGTAGCGACGGCACCTCCTCCCCGAACGCCGACGACACGGCGCCCGCCAGCGGTGCCGACGACACCGCACCCGCTGAGGCGGACGACACGGCGCAGCCAGATGACACATCAAAGGGCTCTGAGGAGACCGACGCGGACGGCGACGGCCTGCCCGACCTCCTGATCGGCGTGAACGACGAGACGATCGCGCTGGTGCCCACGGGCGACTGATACGACAACTGCGTCTCAGCCGAGCCTGCTGACGCCATGGACCTCCGAAACCCGGAGAACCCATGCGCGCCCTCTTCTGGCTGCTTCCCCTGGCCTTCCTCGGTTGCGAGGAGCCCCGCTGCGAGGCCGACGCCTCCTGCCTCGTCGGGGAGACCTGCAACCTCAACACCGGGGTGTGTGAGGTCCCGTGCGACGACACCACGTGCGACGGCCTGCTCACCTGCGACGACGACCTCAACGTGTGCCTCACGCGCTGCGAGGTGGACAGCGAGTGCCAGGCGGGGGCAACCTGCCACCTCGACTCCGGCGAGTGCCTCCCATGGGACGGCTGCCTGGACGACACGGACTGCAGCGACGGTCTCACCTGCGACACCGCGCGGGGGGAGTGCGCCGACCGCTGCACCGTGAACGACGACTGCCAGCAGGGCTACAGGTGCGACTACGAGACCGGTGCCTGCCTCACCGACGAGGGTCCGGCGTGAGCGCGATCTGGCTGGCGGGCCTGGCGCACGGTGCCACCCCCGTCGACACCGCGCTCGAGCGCTGGGAGACCACGCCGTCGAGCTGGTTCGCCGAGCTGCGAGCGTCCGAGGCCGAGCTCTACCAGCTGGTCGAAGACTGGTCGGCGTGGCACGCGGGGCGCGATGCCGCCGCGATGGAGGTGCTCCTGGACGAGCAGGCTCGACTCCGCGCCCGTCGAACGGCCGCCACCAGCCGGCTGGACGCCACCCGCAGCGAGCGCTTGGAGCGCCTCGCTTCGGAGCCGGAGCTGGAGCAGACCCTCGAGGCCCTCACCGCACGCGCGGAGGAGCTGGTTGCGGAGGAACGCGCCGCTGCTGCCGCGGTCGAGCCGATGGCGGCTGCGGTCGACGAGGCGGCCGCAGCGCTCGCTTCGGTCCTCGCGGAGCCCGGCCAGCCCCGGACGGTCCGACGAGCCGCCGCCGGATGGACGAAGGCCTGGGAGCAGGTCGACTGGACCGCCGCCGACGAGGGCCGCTCCGAGGCCGCGCTGGCCCTGGGCACCTCCACCGACGCCCTCCTCGAGGCGTCCGACACCCTGGACGACGACGAGGTGGCGGCGCGCGATGCCATCAGCGCGCTGCTGTCGGCCCAGTCCGACTTCGACACGGCCCGGATGACCAGCCGCCTGGCCAGCCAGGCCCGGGCCGACTTCGCCTGGGCGCGCCTCGACGAGCTGAACCGCGACCAGGAGATCCTCCAGGCGGATCTGCAGACCCTGCAGGAGGACGAACAGCGCCTGAGCGGGGAGGTCTCGGCGCTCGGAGAACAGCTCGCCGCGCTCACCCCGGAGCTCGAGGACGTGCGCGGGAGCTTTCCCGCCGCCGACCGCGCCGCCGGCCTGGCCGGGCGCTACGCCGCCCTCTCGTTGGCCGTGGACCGGCTGGACGTGGCGGTGCCGACCGACGACTGGTGCCGCCTGTGGGTGCACGGCGGCGTCGCCCGCACCGTGGCTGGACAGGCGGCCGACGAGGCGCTCTCGACCGCCGCCGCCGCGCGAGCCGGAGCGTGCCACGCGGTGATGGAGCCATGGCTCACGCAGCCCGACCTGCTCCACGCCTGGGCCCGTGTCCTGCACCGGGAAGCCACCCGACCCCTGGCCGAGGCGGTCCTGCAGCCCCTCCCGGAGTCCCGGTGGAGGGTCGACGGCGTCGAGGTGCTCTCGGTGGGGCTCGCGACGGTGCGTCTGCACCCCGGCGTCCACCGCTTCGAGCTCGCCAGGGAGGGGGGGCTCGAGGTGCTGACGGTGGAGCTGCCGGCCGACAGCCACAGCTGGATCACCCTCGCCGAGAACAGGCTCACCGCCCAGGATCTGCCCCCCGGCGCCGCCGACCTCGACTCCCGCCGGCCCACCTGGGCCGTGTCCCACGACCACGGCCCCACCTACGCCATCGGCACGGGGTGGACCGAGGTCGGTCCGCGCCACGTGGACGTGGGCACCGTCGCCGGAGCGCGGCTGGCCCACGGCACCACCCTCGGCACCGTGGGTGTGGCGGTCCACGTCGCTCCCGATCTCCGCGGGTGGGCGAGCATGCTCAGCGTCGACGGGCAGTGGGTGGCCGAGCTCGCCAGCACCGCGCTGTACCGCGACCGCTGGACGAGCACGGACCGGCTGACCCGCGTGGACCTCGCGGTCCGCGTGGCCCCCTGGGAGCTCCGCGGCTGGACCCCCTACGCCGCCGTGGGCGGCTTCGTCGAGCCGACCCTCGCCGCTGGCCCTCGCCTCGCCGCGGGCGGCGCTCTGCAACGCGGCCGCCTGGCCCTCGACATGGAGGTCGTGGCGACGGTCGCGGTGCCCGGCGCACGGCCCGGCGTCGAGATGGTCCTGCGTCCTCGCTTCCTCTCCCCGCTCACGCCCCCCGTCGACCTGGAGACCCCGTGATCGCCTTCTTCCACCTCGCCGTCGCCGGCACCTTCCACAGCGACCAGGCCGACTTCGTCGCGCTCGAGAGCAGCCTGCCCTGCGACTGGACCTCCGTGTACGACTTCGAGGAGCAGACCCTGGGGGCCATCGCCGACGACGCCTACGTCGACGACGGGTTGCACCTCTCCACGTCCACCTACGGCGCCGTGATCGACGACGACGTCGACGCCAGCGCCTGCCGGGACTCACGCTGCGTCCGCGTGCCCTCGATGAGCGGCTACGGAACGGACCAGGCGCCCTGGTTCTCGATCGCCTTCGACACCCCGGTGGCCTTCGCCTCGTTCTGGCTCATCGACTTCGGCACCACCGACGGCCAGCTCGCGACCGTGGTCGCCGAGCGCGACGGGGCGGTGGTCGACACGCTCAGCTTCGAGCCCGGCGGCAACGACGTGGACGGCGGCGTGTTCGTGGGCCTGGAGCTCGCGTCCGAGGCCGACACCATCACCCTCTTCGCCGAGGAGGCCGGCGACGGCATCGGCTTCGACGACCTGTGGTTCCCCGACGCCAGCTGCATCGATCACGACGGAGACGGCCAGTCCGCCCACGAGGGCGACTGCGACGAGAGCGACCCGTCGACCTACGAGGGGGCCGAGGAGCTCTGCGACGGCCTCGCCAACGCCTGCGGCGACCTCCCCCCCGACGAAGGCGACGTGGACTTCGACGGCTGGCTCGACTGCGAAGACACCGACGGCGACGGGGTGCCGACCCTCGACGACGACGGCGACGTCGCCGACTGCGCGCCCTGGGA
>Ga0209992_10000161_pt1 | contig 92465 bp, 90 predicted proteins | sample 2SBtaG_2_FD_182564 | JGI IMG/M metagenome (GOLD analysis project Ga0209992, IMG submission 182564) | Deep subsurface microbial communities from Kolumbo volcano to uncover new lineages of life (NeLLi) - 2SBTROV12_ACTIVE470 metaG (SPAdes)... | ecosystem: Environmental > Aquatic > Marine >... | reverse complement strand
ATTCTTACTTGTTTGGACTCGTTGCACAGTCTGGATAGTGCGAGCGGCTTCGAACCGCTAGGTCGAGGGATCGAAGCCCTCCGAGCCCTTTAGATTATTTTATTAAACAAATAATTTACAAAGTCATCATATTGAAAATATCTCTATTCAAAATTGGAATTATGCTTAGTATTATAGGCATGATTTGGATTTCTCTAGTATTTGTGGAAGGAGAAAAAATTACAGAGCAATTCCTTCTAGAACCATCAAATTCTCATAAGATGAATTTAGATTTTCAAGGTAATGGAATTGGATATTATAAAATTTTCATGCCTGAATATCTAGGATATGAGATTTTTGTACAAGTTTTAGATAATAATAAAAATATAATTTCAGAGCAAACTGTTCATACAAAAATGTCAGTAGGCTATTTTGAATTTGAGAGAAATGGAAAATATACAATTAATGTTTCAAATATTTCCAAAGAACAAATCAATATGCAAATAGAATTTGGTGAAACAAACTCAGAAAATATGATCCCATCAGGAATTATGATTCTAGTTGGAGTAATTTTGATAATAAGTATATCATTTACGAAATTAAATAACTACAAGATAGAACATCCAGATGAAAATATTTCATAAACTGGAATACATTGAATTGTATGTCCAAAAATCAATACAAGGTTAAAGACAAGCCAAGTGGTAAAGAAAATAAATGAAATAATTGAAAACGGAACTAATATTTTGAGTTTTGTGTGTTCTCTATTTTTTAAAATTATTAATCCACCTAGTGATGCTAAAACTAAACCCAATTCTAGCGGTTGATGTGACCAAGAAATTAATCCATCAATTCCATATAGATCATGAGATAATGAATCAGCAAAACCTGAAACTAGTTGAACTGAAGCTCCTACAATTACAAGAATAAGTCCAGTTTTTAGAGAATTTGAAACAGAATTTTTAATTAAAAGAATAATTCCCACAAATGCGGTTACAGAAACTAAAGATACTCCGGAATAAACTGTGATATGTTGAATGGTCCAAAAAAATTCAGGTTCTTGAAGTAAATGTGATATTGCATCCCAAAATCCACCTGAAACTGTAATTACAGGGCCTAATACTGCAAAGATGGAAACAAATGAAATCAAATTAGTTGTTTGAGAAACTACAGAATTTGAAAGTCTAGATATCAGTCTCATTAAATCATCTTTTTTAGAGTAGTATTTGAAATCTTGTAAATTTTTCAATTTGAAAAATTGGACTTTGTGAGTAATTTTCTCAATTAACTATATTAGAAGACAAAATGTATCACAATTATGAGTCCTGGAATTGGATTGATGAAAAGAAGACTAGAAAAAGAAAAAGATGCTGTTGCATTAGCAATTTCAGGCATTGCAAAAAAATATGATATTAAACCTGATGATATCAAAATTCTAGAGACAAAATATCATAGTGATGCTGGAGATTGGTATGTTGCATTAGGATGGGATGAAAAAAAGGCAATTATTCAGATGGATTCAGTATTAGGAACAATTACTGAGATTAAAGAAATTTAATTATCGAATGATATTTTCAAATTAATATGACTAGTGCAATTGTTCTTGGAGGTTCTAGAGGAATAGGAAAAGCAATTTCTGATGCTCTAAAATCTATTGAAATTGATGCTTTTGCAGCATCAAAAAATGATATAGATACATCAAACTTGGAAAATGTAAGAAAATTTTTGAATAAAAATAATCAAACTGATATTCTTGTTTTAAACACGGGAGGTCCATCACCGAAACAATTTTTGGATATTACTGAAGAAGATTGGAAACTATATCATAATCAATTATTTTTAGGATTTTGTACTATATTACAAAATATTAAAATTAATGATGGAGGATACATTTTTTTGATCAGTTCTAGTGTTATCAAAGAACCAAATCAAAAATTAATTATTTCATCAGCATACCGTGCAGCATTTAGTGAAGTTTTCAAAATATTAAGTAAAGAATACGCTCAAAAAAATATCAGTTGTATAAACATTGCACCAGGTCCAATTAATACAGATAGAACTAAAGAACTAATAGAAAATGTAAAAGAATTTGAAAAATCTCTTCCTATGAAAAGGTTAGGAGAACCTGAAGAGATTGGAAATTTTGTGAAATCAATAATTGAGAATAAAATAAAATATCTAACAGGTGTTACAATAAACTTTGATGGTGCTAATTCAAACTATATTTTTTAAAATAATCGTAAATATTGGCTACAATGATTAGAATTTAAATATGTAAGATAGAAGTTACTTGTGATGAATCCAATAAAAATATACTTAGGAGATTTAACTTACGATACAGTTGGAATTTCAAATCCTGTGTTTCCATTAAATATTGGATTTATTGCAAGTTATTGTAAATCACGTTTTGGGAATGAAATTGATATAAGATTATTCAAATACATAAACGAATTAGAAAAATCTATTCGTTATTCTCCTCCTGACATATTGGGATTAAGTAATTACTGTTGGAATAAGAGAATTGGAAAAGAAATGTTCAAAATTGTATCTAAAGTAAATCCAAATGTATTAACCGTTTGGGGAGGACCTGATTTTCCAGTAGATATACCAACACAACAAAATTTTATGGATAGTAACTCTGAAGTTGATATTTATGTTCCAGTAGATGGGGAAACTGGTTTTTCTAATATAGTTGCAAAAGCACTTCAATCTAACTCTAAAGAAGAAATCAAAAAAATGGTTTTAGATGAACCAATCGAAGGATGTATTTCTCGAAATACTAATGGAAAATTACAATTTAATATTCCAGTAATTAGAATAAACAAACTTGATGAAATTCCATCACCATATCTTTCGGGAATTATGGATGAATTTTTTGATGGCAAATTAAATCCAATGTTTCAAACAAATCGAGGATGCCCATTTACTTGTTCATATTGTGTGGATGGTTCAGACGAGGTTATGAAAGTAAATAGATTTAGTCAACAACGTGTAAAAGAAGAGCTAGAATATATTGCAAGTCATGTGCCAAAAAATACACACAGTCTATTCATAAGTGATTTGAATTTTGGAATGCTTCCTGATGATTTAAAAACGTGTGATGAGATTGTTGCTATACAAAAAAAATATGGATTTCCAAAAGATATTGATTGCACTACAGGAAAAAATTCTAAAGAACGAATAATTAAAGCAGTTAAGAGATTAAATGGAGCTTTGAGACTTAGTATGTCAGTACAATCAACGGATGAGCAAGTGTTAACTAATGTTCGTAGAGATAATATTAGTTTAGATCAAATAATGGGTTTAGCTCCAATAATAAAAGAATCAGGCTTACGTACTCACACAGAAATTATTTTAGCTATGCCGGGTGAAACTTATCAAAGCCATGTGAAAACTTTACGAGAACTTCTTAATGCGAAAATGGATGATATTTTAGTATACACTTGTATGATGCTTCACGGTTCAGAATTAAATACACCAAAACAAAGAGAAAAGTGGAAATTAGAAACAAAATTCAGGATACTGCCAAGAGATTTTGTTAGGTTGCCCAATGGAAAAAATATTCTTGAAGTAGAAGAAGTAATTATAGCAACAGATTCCTTAAGTTTTGAAGAATATGTTGAACTTAGATTATTAGCATTTATCTTACATGTTACCAATAAAGGAATTATTTTTGATCCAATACTAAAATTCTTACGAGAATTAAAAATTGATGTATTTGAATTAATTTTCCGCATGAGTAAAAATTTACAAAAATCACCAAAAAGTGTTCAAAAAATTTGTTTAAGCTATAAGAAATCAACAAAAGATGAACTTTGGGATTCACCAGAAGAAATTCACGATTATTATCAAGATAATAAAAAATTTAATAGGTTAATAGAAGGAAAAGAAGGGAAAAATCTTATTCAATATCATTATGCATTAGTTACATCTGATCATATGGATGATTGGATAGATTATGTTATAGATATTTCAAAACAACTTTTGATAGAATCAAAATTATTTCATAAATTTGAAATCCAATTAAATGAAATTTCAAATTTTTGTAAAGGTTTAGGTCATAATGTAATAGGGGAAAATAGAATGCTGACTAATCCAAAATTCACTTTTACTTATGATATAGAAAATTGGTTAAATCATGAATCAAAATTAAATGAATTTCTTCTATCAACTCCAAAACAAATAAAATTTATTTTTAATGAGGAACAATTGAAACTAGTTAATGACAAATTAGATTTATTTGGAAGAACTCTAGTTGGAAAAGCTCAAGTATTAAAATTCATTCCAATTCAAATGTTATGGCGTAAACCAATAACTGAAGCAAAAATAATTCAGAACACAATTAAAAAAAATAGTGTCTAAATAATTAATTTATTTTAATTAATAAAAAAATTTGAATTAAATCTATTTATTTTTTAAATTCTACATTTGGTGTATCTGGTTGTCCAGCAATTGCTATTAATCCACCATCACGGAGTTGTTGGAGTAATTGCATAACTTCTTTTTCTACTTGTTTTCTTTGTAATCCAGTCTGTTGAGCAAAAACTTCTACTAATTCTGTTACTTTGCGTTGTCCATTACATGATTTCCAAAAATCAACTATCGCTTGATTTACCATAAATCCTTGATCATGTTCATTTGCCAATACCATAGAACCATCTTCTTGTTGGACTAGTTTCCCAACACCCTGAGGTAGCGCAGTTTCATAATTAATTGGTGCCGGAGTATTCATAGCAGCGCCCATATTTTTAATTTTTAATTTTCCTTCTTCAGTCATTTTTTCCATGGACCATGCTGGTTCCCATACAATGTCTATTTTGACATTATTTACTCCAGGAACTTTTTTGGCAAATCTTGTTGCATCCTCTACCAAAGTTTCATGAAGTGGGCATCCTTGTGTAGTCATTGTCATTTTAATATTAACATCATTATTTTCCGTTACATCAATTCCATAAATCAATCCCATTTCAACAATATTAAGCGGAACCTCAGGATCCATACATTGTTTTAGAGATTCTTCAATTGCTTGAGATGATACAGTATTCATATCATAAAATGATTTCTAAAACCAATAAAAACTTTCAAAAAATTAGCTCAAACTATAATTTCTCAATTAAAAGTCAAGAGTTTATACATAATTGAGAATCTGTAGTAATTTCAAAAAATTCATTGTCATGAGTAATTCTTATTGAGAAATCATGACAACCATCAGATAAATTTTCAAGAATTAGTATACCTCCTATTCCTGCATAATAGGATGGTTTAGTTTTTTCACCAAGAATTTGATTATTACTTGGAGTTTGATGACCATAATATGCATTAGAATGTACTTTATTATCAACAAAAACATAAGCAGAATCAACATCAATATCTTTTCCACCAAAAATGCCCCATGCACCTATATCAACAGGAGAAGATATCCTATCCACAAAAATTTTTGGCATTAATTCTTGAGATCTATCAACATTAAATTTTGAATCAATATATTCAATTTTTCCAAATCCAAAATCATTATGAATCATATTTTTCCAATTTGAATTTTCTAATAAAGGATCATAAATTGGATTAACTGGATTTGCAAAAACTCCCAAATTTAGATTCCTGAGTTCTTTGATATTGTTATAAGCATTTTCATGAAAATATGCTGTTCTACATTTTAAATCAAATTTATGATCTCTTAAACAATCAAAAGTTAGTAAATTTTTTTCAAATAAATCATGTCCAATTTTTAAACCACTATATGCAGAACTAGATACACTCAAAATTAAAAATATAATTAAAATTGAGATTATGATTTTAAATAATAATTTTTGACGTGGGTTTTTTAGTTTTTTGTATAAATATAGTAAAAAGATGGTACCAATAACAAGAGCAGCAAGATGTGCAAACGCAAACCATGCAATATAGCGTGATGCATTTACAGAAACGACAGTACTTCTTCCTATTTCAAGTACTATAGAACCCAAAATAGCATATAATCCAAATTGTATCCAGGGAATGAGGTTTTTAATTTCAATTTTTTTAAATTTCAAATAAAAAGGAACAAAAATGATTATCAGCATCATCCCTATTCCAAAAAAATATTGTACTGGAATAGTTTGTGGCAAATAAACAACTAATCCATTTGACAAAAACGATAGAATGTTAGTAATTCCTTCATATGTGATTAAATTAGATAATTGAATGCCTTTACCATCATCCAATACATCTCTAGCATTAAAATTATAATTTGTAAAATATAACAAAATAGTAACAGTACCAACTAATATCCAAATTGGCACAAATATTTTTTTCAGTTTATTAACAAAAAGAATTCCAAATCCACCAATAACCCAAATTAATAAACCTTGAAACATGGTGAATGATACTAAGATTGCAGAAACAATTGCAAAAATAAATACGATTTTATTTTGATCAATTTTACTAATAAAAAATACTGTCAAAATAATTAAAAAAGATGTTAAATACCAAGCTACACTACATACTCCCCAAGTGAAACATGTAGTTTGGCCAGGATTAAAAATAAAACCAGTTATTGGAATTAATAACCAAGTAAAATTATTATCAATTTTTTTTATTAGTAAATACAAAATAACAATTGAAAAAACAAGAAATAGCCATCCCAAATACATTTGATTAATAACATTTCCATTATCTAATGCAGCACTAATAAAAAAAATAAAATTTGGAATTATAACTCGATGTTCAAAATGTTGTAAGAACCATTTATCTTCCCACCATGATCCACCCTCAAGAAATAATTTAATGGCAGGAACTAATTCTAATTCATCTGGACCAGGATGACCAACACCTAATGAAAAAATAATGTAAAATGCATGTAAAGCAAATATTGAAACAAAGAGAAAAATTATTTTATTTTTTGATTTTTCTAAAAAATTTATTAAAGTATACAATTTTTAATAATTTTAAAACATATTGTAACTCATTAAAAGGCTTCTAAAAAATTAGGCAAAAAAAAATATATGTAATTCATATCTATAATATTTTAAGATTGAGTTAATCTGTAAAGAAAAACTAAGTTTAATTATCAACTAATAAAAAAGACAATGATAGCTTTAATGGAAAAAAACATATTACAACATAAACCAATATTTGATCAAAAAGACATAGATGCAATTACTAAAACAATAAAAAATAACTGGGTTTCAGAAGGTCCAGAAACAAAAAAATTTCAAGAAAACTATAGAAAATTTGTTGGGACAAAATATGCTATTGCAACAACTAGTGGTACTACAGCAATTTTTTTATCTTTAATTGGAACAGGAATAAAACCAACTGATGAAGTGATTATTCCAAATGTAACATTTATTGCTACAGCATCCGCAGTTAAGATGTTAGGAGCAAAACCCATCTTAACAGAAATTGATGAGAGTAATTTTACAATTTCCTTAAATTCAATAAAAAAAAAAATTTCTAAAAAAACTAAAGCAATAATTCCTGTACATCTAAATGGTAGATGTACAGATTTTGATGAATTAATTGAACTTGCAAAAAAATTTAATTTAAAAATAATAGAAGATGCATCTCAAGGATTAGGTTCAAAATATAATAATAAAAATCAAGGTTCAATTGGTGATGTGGCAGCTTTTTCATTAGCACCAACAAAAATTATTACTACGGGTCAAGGTGGAATGATTACAACAAATAATTTTAAGATTTTTGACAGAATTAGAAAAATTAAAGATCAGGGAAGAGAAGATAAAACAGAAAATTATAAGATGGTTGGATATAATTTTAAATTTACAGATTTACAAGCTGCATTAGGGAATTCACAATTTTCTAAATTAAAAAATAGAATCAAAAAATTAGATAAATTATACAAATTATATTCAGAATTATTACACAGTAATCAATCTATTATTATTCCACCTAAAAGAAAAGAAAATCAACTTTGGTATTTTGATATTCTAATAAAAAATAGAACTAAACTACAAAAATTTTTGGATAAAAATAAAATTATCACAAGAGCATTTCATAAACCACTCAATACAAGAATACCTTACAAAAATAAAGAATATTTCCCAATCTCCAAAAAAATTTCATCTACAGGGTTATATCTTCCATCTCACTCAAATCTTACAGAAACTGAAATTGAATATATTAGTAAAAAAATAAATTTATTTTATAAAAATACATAAATTTTTTATTCAAAAATCAAAAAACTATTTCTTTGTTAAGACTAAACCATTAATTGGTCCAAAAAAGTCATCATCAAATAATTGAATTTTATTTCCAAATATTTCTTGAATTTTTTTAGCAGAAGGATCAGATATTTTAAAAATTGGATCAGATTTAGCAGATTTTCCCCAACCAGTAAATGAACCAAACATTGGTATGTATACTCTAGTTAAAAAATAATATAAATTAAAATTAATTTGTTTTTCAACATGAAAATGATTTTTTAAAAATCGAAAAAGAATAGTTTTATTTAAAAAAGTATTATGCCAATGTTTAGGAATTTTTTTTAATCCAAGACTAGTTCTGAAAGAATTTAATCGATCATAACCATCGTTAAAATTTTCAATCATAATATATTTTCCACGTTTTTTTAAAATAGATTTAATATCCAATATAGCACGCTTTTGTAAATCCCAATTAGGAAGATTTGTGATCACTCTATCAGTTACAGCTACATCAAATTTTTGATTCAACGACTGTAATTCCAATATATTCATTTTTTCTATAGAAAGATTTGAAAATCTATTTTTTGCAAGTTTTTTTGTTTTATTTACCATATTTTGAGAATTATCTATAGCCAACATAGATTTGACAAATTTTGCACATTCACATGCAGATTCACCTTCACCACAACCAATATCCACTACTACATAATTTTTTTTAAGATGCTGTTTAATTGAGTTAATCTCTAAAGACTTCAAATTTTTATCCATCAAAGATATAGTTTTTTTATCTTCCCAATAATTTGCAATCTGTTCTAAATCTTTTTTTTCCAAAGATAAAATTTTTTGTTTTTTATTTGATTTATTATTAATCATGATTAACTGATATTACGTACATATAGTCAATGATATAGAGGTTTCCAGAGGTCATTAAAAATGTCAAAAATTCTTGTTACAGGTGGTGCAGGTTTTATTGGAAACAATTTTGTCTCACATATGTTAAAAAAAGGACATGAAATAGTTATCTTTGATAATGGATTTCGTGTAGGTTTTAGTAATCTAGATAACGTAGGAAAAAAATATGAAATAATTAATGGGGATGTTTCAAATTTTGATGATTGGGAAAAAATTCCAAATGATATTGAATATGCCTATCATTTTGCAGCAATAAATGGAACAAAATTTTTCTACGAAATTCCGGATCAAGTGATAAATACAAATGTTTTAGGAACGTTAAATTTTGTTAAAAGAATCCGTGATACGAATGTAAAGAAAATATTTTTTGCATCATCATCTGAAATTTATGGCTTTCCAAAAATATTTCCTACTCCAGAAACAGAACCTATGGTAATTCCAGATCCCATGAATGCAAGATTTTCTTATTCTTCAAGTAAAATTATTGGTGAGATGATAATTATTAATTTTGGAAGAACCACAGGAATAGAATATCAAATAGGTCGTTTTCATAATATTTATGGTCCAGCAATGGGATTTGAGCACGTAATCCCAGAATTTATTAGGAAAATTGTAAAAAATGAAGTTTTTGAAGTTCAGGGAGATGGAAATGAATCAAGATGTTTTTGTTATATTTCTGATGCAGTAAAAGCTATAGAAATGATAATGGTGAATAATGGACTAAAAAATGAGATTTTTAATATAGGAATCCAAAAAGAAACAACAATTAAAGAATTAATTAATAAATTAGGAAAAATCGTAAATAAAGAAATTAGTCCAGTTTTTAAAGAATTTGAGAAGCATGGAACATTAAGAAGAATGCCAGATACAACAAAAATTTCTAAAATTGGTTTTGAAGCAAAAATAGATCTTGAAACTGGATTAAGAGAGTGTTATAATTGGTACAAAAAATATTTTGAAAAAAATTAAAAATATTTTAAAAAATATAGAACAAAACAAATTTAATGATTAAAAAAGGAATGAAAAAAATGAAGTGTCAAATTTGTCAAAATAACAATTTGGTTAAATTTCTTGATTTAGGAAATCACCCACCTCCTCTAAACTTTGTAAAAAAATCACAAAATGGAATAAATCAAGAATTATTTCCATTACAAGTTTTTCATTGTAATACATGTGGATTAGTACAATTAGGAAATGCGGTAGATCCAAATGTGATGTTTAAAGAATATACATATACTTCTGGTGTTAGTACTGTATTTAAAAAACATCTAAATGAATTTGCATCATATATAGTAGATAAATTCAAACTAACTAATAATGATCTTGTTATAGATATAGCATCAAATGATGGAACATTACTTGATAGTTTTAAAAAATTTGGGGTTAAAGTTTTAGGTGTTGAACCATCAAATACAGCTAAAATTGCAATTAACAACGATATACCTACTATCAATGATTTTTTTTCAGAGGAAGTAGGGAATAATATTTTAAAAGATCATAGTAAAGCAAAAATAATTACTGCAACAAATGTATTTGCACATGTAGATAAACTAGATTCATTTATGAAAGGAATTAAATTAATTTTAGAAAATGATGGATGTTTTGTTTCAGAATCTCAATATTTACCAGATGTAGTAAAAAAATTAGAATATGATACAATATATCATGAACATTTAAGATATTATGGATTAAAACAATTAGTTTACCTATTTGAAAAATATGAAATGGATGTTTTTGCAGCAGAAAAAATTCATGCACAAGGAGGTTCTATCAGAGTATTTGCTTGTTTCAAAAATAAGTTTGAAATTTCAGATTCAGTAAAAAAAATCATTAATGAGGAAAATAAAATGCAATATTCATCTTTAGATACACTTCAAAATTTTGCAAAAAAAGTTCAAGAAAATAAAAATGAATTAAAAAATTTATTAGAAAAGTTGAAAAATGAAGGAAAGACGATTGTTGGAATTAGTGCACCTGCAAGATCAAGTACAGTTTTGAATTATTGTAAAATTGGTCCTGACATATTGAAATACATCGCCGAAAAGAGTACATTGAAAATTGGAAAGTTATCACCAGGAATGCATATTCCAGTTATGAATGACAATGAATTAAAAAATACAAATCCAGATTATGCATTACTTCTTTCATGGCATATGAAAGATAGTATAATACCAAAAATTCGTCATGATGGGTTTAAAGGTAAATTTATCATTCCATTACCAAATGTAGAAATTATTTAACAAATTAGTTATTTCAAAAACTTTTGTGTGAAAATAAAACCAACTGCTGTAGCAAACCAAATAGTTAAAATTCTTAACATCAATACCATTGCAGAAACAACAGATAATTCATATCCTTTTTCTACCATTAGTGTAATAATACTACCTTCCGTAAAACCAATTCCAGCAGGAAGAAAAGATAATGCACCAATTAAAATTGAACTATAAACAATTTGTCCCACTTCAATAATATGTAAATCAATTCCAAAAGATTTGAAGACAAAATATGCAGAAATTATTTCAATTAACCATGAAGATACACTAATTATCCAAGCTTTTACTGTAGTTTTCGAAGTATTCAAGGATACTAATGAATTACTAAATTCTACTGATGGGATTAATGATGAAATAAATTTAATATTTTTCATTTTAATTAAAAATCTGCTTAATAGATTTTTTTTCCTCATTAGAAAGAAAATAACTGTTAGAAATATGGATGACACAAGTACTAAAACAATTGATTGCCATAAATAGAAAAAAAATAAACTAAAAATAATAATAGTATTTACTGCCAAAAAATCATGAAATCTCTCTACAAAAACTAAAGGGAGTGTTTTTGAATTAGAATAATTAAAATTTTTTTTCAAAAAATGTGATTTGATAATTCCTCCTGAACCACCAGGAGTTATTGTCATTGATAAACCAGCAATAAAAATTTTGAAATTTGACACAAATGAAATATTTACATCTATAGCATCTAGCAAAACTTTTTGTCTAATACTTCGTACAAAAAATGCACATATTTCTATGGGTAAAACTAATAATAAGAATAAGATATTAGCTTTCATAAAATGTTCTGAAATTTTAGAAATATCAGAATATAAGGCAATTCCAATATACAAACAAATAATGCCAAAAATTATGTAAATTGATTTATTTTTTATAATATTCAATTTTCAATCCATGAAAATTTAATGTTTATTAGAATTTGAAGTAATTCCTTGACCAAATTTTACATATTTAATGTTAACAAAATCAGACTTATCAAACATTCCCCATACATCATAAATTAATTTACATCCACATTGATTCAATTGAGGTATTAAATTTTTGAATTCTTTATGATTTGTAGCAATAATTACAATATCTGGTTTTTGAAGAACATTTTCTATACTCAAAGTTCCTTTTACATAAGGATCATGAATAAGAACTTCAGCATGATAAGATTTTAAAATGTCAATTAATTTAATTGCAGGAGATTGTCGTGTATCATCACTTCCAGATTTAAATGATACTCCAAGTACAGCAATTTTTTTATTAAAAATAAGTCCAACTAATTCTCTTAAATTATTAACAATATGTTTTGGAATTGATTCATTTAATTTCCATGCGGTTGAAACAATACTAGCAAATGTTGTATTTTTATCTAAAAATGTACCATCTTTACTTAAGCATGGACCACCAACAAATCCAGGTATTGGAATATTAGATCTAGAATATTTGTAATTTGAAATTTTTATCAATTCAGATGCATCTAATCCATATCTTTCAGCCCAAATTGCAAATTCATTTGAAAGTGCAAATGAGATATATCGATAAATATTTGCAAATAATTTTGATAATTCAGCACCTGCAGGAGATGTAAAAAGAACTTCTTTTTCAGGATTAATAATTTTAAAGAAATTTGATGCAATTTGATTTGAAATATCATTAATTCCACCTATAATTTCTGGTAGTTCATAAATTTCTTTGATGGCTTGCCCTTCTAGTATTCTTTCAGGACACATAGCAATGCCGAAATCTATTCCAGGTTTTAATCCAGTTTTATCTTCCAAAAAAGGGATTACAATTTCTTCAGTAGTTTTTGGAGGTAAAGTTGATCGTAAAATAATAAATTTATTTTTTATACTAATTTTACATACTTCTTCTAGTGCTCCATACAACTGATTATAGTCTACTTCATTTTCAACTGTATTTGGAGTACCAGTTGTAATTATTATAACATCTGTATTTTCCTGGATTAGGTCTAAACTATTAACAACAACAAAATTCCCTGATTTGTTTGCTTTTTCAAGTGTTTCTTGTAATGGAACATCATAAAAAGGGGATTGAGTTTTTCTAATTAACTCTAATTTTTTTTCATCAATATCAACACCATAAACTTTCAATCCATTAATTGCAAAAACAGTACTCAAAGGTAGTCCTACCCGTCCTAAACCAATAATACATGCGGTTATATTTTTTGACTTTACCTTCTCTAATAATTCTTCAAGAGACAACATTGGATGATTGAAAGATGAATATTAAAAGTTAATCAAAAACATCGAAAAATTATTTCTTGATTTTCCATAAAAATAGCCTTACAATAGTCTTGAAATATCTTGGCCATTCATTCATTAGATCAAAATGAGAATACATTATATCCCTCTCATGATGAGTTAATGGAACAATTGCAAAATTATAACCACCATTTAGAAATACAGTAACAGGGATTTCAACAAAAATTTCAAAACCAGTAGAATTAAATTTTAAATTTTTTAACAAAGTAGTTTTATATGATTTTACACCACTAGTGATATCTTTTGCTTTAATTCCAAATAAAATTGAAATTACAGTATTGCATAATCTGTTTGCAATTAATTTTGTTGTAGGATATTTTGAAATTCGTAATCCTTTTGTGAATCTATCTCCAAAAACCATATCAAACCCTTCATCCATTTTTTTTGCCATTAAAATAATATCGTTTGGATTAACGTGTTTTCCTGCAACAGTAATTATGATAACATCATTTTTAGCTTTTTTAATTCCATCTTTTATAGCACTTGCAATTCCTTCTTTTTTTTCTCTTGAAACTACAATAATTTCAGAAAAATTTTTTGATAAAGTGTTAACTATTTCCAAAGTTTTATCATTAGGTGCATTATCAATTATTGTAATTAATTCAAAATTTAGGGAATATTTTCTACAGGTTAAAATAAAATTTTTTAAAGTTTCCTCAATGAAGTTTTCTTCTTTATATGCAGGAATAAGAATTGAAAATGAATTTTTCATTTCCTATTTTGCTTCAAGATTCATTATAATGAGTTTCGGTTTTTTATATACAAAATAAATTTAAAATTAAATATGAAATTTAGATAAAATAATAGACTAAAAAGATTTTAAAAATCTAAGCAATACAATTATTATATTAATTATTCATAATTTTTATATTGTTACGTCTATCCACAATAAAAGAAATTTTTGAATTAATCGTTCACAGAAGGAAATTTCATATGTTTCCAATAATTATCTTATTAATTGCATTAATTGGGGTAACAGCTCTTGCCCAATCAGGTTTAGTGGCATTTATTTATCCAATATAACATGGAAACTTCTTCTCCAAGATTCAAATCGCTTGCGGTAACTGCAGGACTTTCGTTTTGGTTTTTTATAATTACATCAACTATAGGAATATTTTCAATTGAACTTTTACTCACGTTTGTCATATCCATTTTAATAATTACTCAGATTTTTGCAATAAAAATTTCAAAAGGTTTAGACATTTTTGCAGCAATTAATACAAAAATTTTTTTAGGAATTTTATTTGTAATGGTAATTTCAATTTATGGTATATTGTTTAAATTATTGCGTATTGATTTACTTCGATTAAAAAAACAAAAGAACTCTTACTGGTTAAATGTTGAACAAACTAAACCTCATAGAATTAGGAAGCAATACTAATGTACAATCTTGGAATATCATGTTATTATCATGATTCAGCTGCAGCACTACTCAAAGATGGACATGTGATTGCGGCAGTCGAAGAAGAGAGATTTTCAAGGAAAAAATTTGATGACGGTTTTCCAAAAAAAGCAATTGAATGGTGCTTAGAGAAATCTAAAATTGAACCATCTCAAATAAATTCAATAGCATTTTATGATAAACCAGTACTAAAATTTGAAAGATTGTTAGATAATTATATTTCAGTAGCTCCACGTGGACTGCATAGTTTCTTGGATGTTATTCCAAAATGGATTCATAAAAGACTATGGATTAAAAATGAGATTAAAAATACACTTAATGGATTCAAAGGTGAAATAATATTTCCAGAACATCATATGTCACATGCAGCACATGCATTTTACACATCTCCGTTTAAAGAATCAGCAATTCTTACAATTGATGGTGTTGGTGAATGGAGTACTACATCATTTGGATACGCCCAAAATAATTCAATTAAAATTACAAATGATATACGTTGGCCTCATTCATTAGGATTATTCTACTCAGCATTCACATATTTTCTTGGATTCAAAGTAAATGAAGGGGAATACAAACTAATGGGGCTTTCATCATATGGGATTCCAAAATATTATGATCTTATTTTAGATAATCTAATTGATGTAAAAGATGATGGTAGTATTCGTTTGAATATGAAATATTTTGCATTTACTTATGATAAAGTTATGACAAATAAAAAATTTTCAGAATTATTTGGGATTTTACCTAAAACAAAAGATGAAGAAACATTACAAATTCATTTTGATATAGGAGCTAGCGCTCAAAAAGTTCTGGAAGATGTAATTCTAAAAATGGTTAATCATATTCAAAATAAAACTAATATGAAAAATCTCTGTATTGGTGGAGGTGTAGCACTTAATGGGGTTGCAAATTATAAAATATTAAAAGATGGTCCATTTGAAAATATTCATATTCCACCATCACCTGGAGATGCTGGAAGTGCAGTAGGGGCAGCACAATATTTGTACTATATTTATCATAAAAATTCTAAAATCATTTCTCAAGACAATACAAAATTAATTCGAGAAAATGTGTATGTTGGACCATCATTTAGTAATGAAGAAATTAAACAATTTCTTGATTCTGATAGAATATCATACAAATCATTTGATAGAGAATCATTATTGGAAAAAACTGCTCAATTAATTGCCGATGGAAATGTTGTAGGATGGTATCAAGGTGAAATGGAATGGGGACCTAGAGCATTAGGAAATAGGAGTATTTTGGCTGATCCAAGAAGAGAAGACATGAAGGATATTCTTAATGCCAAAATAAAACATCGAGAGTCATTTAGACCATTTGCACCATCAATTTTGGAAGAATATACTTCAGATTATTTTGACATAAATATTGCTAGTCCATATATGCTAATGGTAGCTCCTGTAAAAAAACCAAAAGATATTCCAGCTGTTACACATGTTGATGGAACTGGTAGACTACAAACAGTTTCAAAAGAAAGTAATCCATTATACTATGATTTAATAAATGAATTTAATAAAATTACAGGAGTGCCAATTGTTATCAATACATCAATGAATGTTATGGGAGAACCTATTGTTAATACTCCAAAACAAGCATATCAAATGATTGTAAAAACAGATATGGATTATATTGTATTGGGGAATTTTTTAATTTCAAAAGAGGCTTTATAATGTCTGTTCAAGTTTCCTATAAAAAACAAATAATTTTTGGAATATTTTTATTAATTATTTTATTTGCAATTACAGAAGGTGTTTCTAGAACATTTGAAATAGTTAATCCTCCATGTCATTTTAATAATAATAAAGTTTTTCAAGGCACCCCATTTATTTTACAAAGTTTGATTTGTTTAGACAGTACTAATATAATATATGATGAAAATGATGTTAGAAAACTAAAACCAGATCAACATTACTCAACTATTAATATTAATTCACATGGATTTAGAGGCGAAGAAATTGAAATGGAAAAACAAGATGATATTTATAGAATATTTGTTCTTGGGGGTTCTTCTGCCTTTGGAATAGGTTCAACATCGGATCAAAATACAATTCCAGGTTATTTACAACAAAAATTTGATAAATTAAAAATGAACAATGTTGAAGTGATTAATGCAGGTGTAGGAGGAACAATTTCTTTTGAAGAAAAATATTTTGCATCAAATTATTTAATGAATTTCAAACCAGATTTATTTGTGATTTTTGATGGTGCCAATGATGTTCGATATAGAATAATAGATCAAGAATCTTTAATAAATAATGAAGAAGAAAAGGAATTCAAATTTGGTAATTATCCATTTTACCGAACACCTTTTGTAATTAGCAAATTAACAAATTTAAATTATTATTCTACTGATGCACCACAAAATGAAATTATTGCAAATGATATTACAGAAAAAATTGTTGATAAATATATAAAGAATTGGAGTGAATTTTGTACAGAACAAAATCAGATGGAAGTAAAAACAATAATTTTCTTACAACCTATTGTAGGTACTAGTAACAGAACATTGAGTGCAACTGATCAGATAATTATGACATATCAAGATGTTCCAGCAGAATTAGACATGTTAAAAAATATGGCATTATCATTAGATGAATTAAAGGGTGTATGCAGTAATGCAATAGACATAAGAAATAGTTTTGATGGGATAAATATGCCTGTTTTTTATGATCAAGTGCATGTAAGTGATTTTGGAAATGAAATTATTGCAGATCTCATTTTTAAAAATATTATAAATACAGTTAAAACTGATCTGAAAGAATGATTTTGAATAATAATACCGAATTTTAAATAAATTTTAAAAATTATTCAAAAAGTTTTGGAATTGAATCTTCATAAGGAAACATAGCGATTCCCTTTTCTGTAATAATACCTGAAATAAGTTCAGGTGGAGTCATATCAAATGCAGGATTAATTATATTAATATCATCAGGGGCAGTTTTTTTAGTCCCAATACCTGTTACTTCATTTCCTTTTCGCATTTCAATAATTACATCATCAGCATTAGTTTCTAAATCGATGGTAGATAATGGTGCAGCTACATAAAATGGAATATCATGTTGCTTTGCCATTGTTGCAACTTGATAGGTTCCAATTTTGTTAAAAACATGACCAGTTTTTACAATTCTATCAGCACCAACTATTACTTTATCAACCAACCCATTAGACATACTATATCCTACAGCAGTATCTGGAATTAAACTAACATCAAATCCATCATGTTTTAGTTCAAATGCTGTTAATCTAGAACCTTGTTGAATTGGTCTAGTTTCAGTTGCTATAACCTTAACATTTTTTCCACTCTCTCTAGTTGCACGTATTACACCCAATGCAGTTCCATATGCAACAGTAGCCAAGGCACCTGCATTACAATGAGTCATAATTGTATCACTGTCATTAAAAAGAACAGAGCCATTTTTTCCCATAATTTTATTAATTTCAATATCATCATCCGCCATTTTTTTAGCTTCAAAAATTACTTGTTCTTTTATTTTGTCAACAGAATTTCCAGATTTTGCAACATTCATAATTTTTGTTAATCCCCATGCTAAATTTACTGCAGTGGGTCTAGTTTCAAATAGAATTTTTTTTGCTTTTTCTAAATCTAAAATCAATTCATCTTGTGTAACAGCTTCACTTTGTAAAGCTGCTAATGCCAACCCAAATGCTCCAGAAACTCCTATTGCTGGTGCACCTCTAACTACTAAAGTACGTATAGCATCTGCAACTTGATTGAAGTCATCATATTCGACAAATTCTAATTCATTAGGAAGTTTGGTCTGATCAATCATTACAACTTTATTGTCTTTCCATTCTACTGTTCTCAACAAAGTATTAGATTCAGTTTGATTCATTATAAAGAACGTTGTAATTGGGTTCATTAAAAATTAATGGGAAAATGAAAAAATCATAAATATTTAGATTGAATTTTGTTTAATTTAGATAGATATTTTATTGTAGTAATTTTATTGGGTATATTGGATATTTTTACTTTAGAAAAATATGACTCACAAAGAATGTACAAAGTTTACGATAAATGGCCTCAAATAGCTAAAGAATCATTTGAATCTCTACAAAAAAAGGAAGATTTTGAGAATGTAAACCATATAGTGTTTGCAGGTATGGGAGGCTCAGGAGCAATAGGTGATATGTTTGCATCAATTCTTTCAAAGTCAAAAATTCATGTAAATGTAGTAAAAGGTTATAATTTACCACAAACAGTTGATTCAAATACATTAGTTGTTGTTGTAAGTGTTTCAGGTAACACTACAGAAACATTATCGATTTTAGAATCTGCAAATAAAGTAGGATGTAAAATTATTGCATTTTCTTCAGGAGGTAAACTACAAGAGTATTGTGTCAAAAATAATATCAAACATAGAATGGTACCTATGTATCACTCTCCTAGAGCAACCTTTCCATCTTACTTGTATGTAATGTTAAAAGTTATGCATAAAACACTAAATATTAAAGAAGAAAATATTATAGAATCAATTAAAAAATTAGGAATACTTAATGAAAAAATTAATAGTTCAAATTTGACAAAAAATAATCCTTCACTTAATTTAGCAGAATGGATTACAACTATTCCTATTATCTATTATCCATTTGGATTACAATCTGCAGCAATAAGATTCAAGAATTCGCTTCAAGAAAATGCAAAAATACATGCAGCCTCAGAAGATGTAATTGAAGCTTGTCACAATGGAATTGTTTCATGGGAAAAGGGATCTGATGTAATACCTATTTTTGTAAAAGGTAAAGAAGACAATATTAAAACAAAAGAAAGATGGGGTATTTTGAAAGAATTTTTTAAACAAAATAACATTGAATTTAGAGAAATTACTTCAGTAGAAGGAAATATTTTATCAAAGATAATAAATTTAATTTATTTATTTGATTATACTACAATTTACAAATCTGTATTAGATCATACAGATCCATCACCTGTAAAATCTATAGATTTCATTAAATCAAAGTTAAATAATAAATAATTTTTAAAATTATTTCAAAACAATTTTTCGGCCAAGTTTACTACTCTTTTCAATTGTTTCTACAATTTTTAAAATTTTTAATTCATTTTTTAATGAAAAAGAATACTGTTTCTTTTCTTTAATTGTTTTAAGAAAATCAGAAATTTCTTCTTCATACAATGATTCAGCTGGAGTTATTCCTTTATAACCGGATGCAATTTTCCCATTCGGTAATTTAATCAATTTCCATCCTAAGCCTGTGTTAATTTTTATTTGTGATTTATTAAAATTACAAATTATAGTTCCTCTTTCACCAATAATTTTTGTTTCTTTAACAGAAGGAATTGAAAAAACATCAATGTTTAATGTACAAAATATATTATTTTTAAATTCTAAAATTGTTTGATAATTATCATCAATTTTTACATCTAATTTTGAAATTTTATTTACATTTGCAAATATTGAACGAATATCTGAAAAAACATAAGTTAACCAAATTAATTCCACAGGAACTAATTCTCTAGCACCACCAGTTTCTTTCCTAGAGACAAAAAAATCTTTATAATTTTCCCATGGATGCCAATTAGGTAAAAAATGACCAACATGATGATGAATGGAATATATTTTTCCTATTTTTTTCTGATCTATCAATATTTTTAATTTTTTAACAACAGGGTGATATTTCATCGTACTAGAAGAACATACAATACTAGAATTTTTTTCTGATAGTTTTAAAATTGATTGAACGTGATTACGCAATAAATTTACTTCAAGAAATACATGGATATTTTGTTGAATTGCTTTTTTTGCATATTCTTTATGTAAATGGGGAGGTGTAGCAATGATCATTATAGAAGGTTGTTCATCTAAAGCATTTTCAAAATTATTAAAACAGGTTATTTTGTATTTTTTCTTTGTTTCTAAAATCCTATCTTCACGTAAATCAAATCCTAACAATTGAGTATGTCCTAATTTTTGCAGATTTCGTATTCTTCTTTTTCCCATAGAGCCTAAACCAACAATGAGAATTTTATTCACTTTTTTAGTCATTTTTACTTTAATGAAAAATTAGTAAGATTATTCTTATAATGTTGCTCCCATTTAGCATCAAGATCAGAAGTAATTTCTAATAATTTAGGATTTTGATTAAACAAATCAATTAGATCTGATAAATGAAAATTAGTTCCTAATTTGTTAAAAATTATTTTGGCTAGTTTAAGATCTTCTTCATAATCAAGAGATAATCGTAATTCTTTTGGAAATTCAATAGAATCATAATTCAAATTAGAAATTTTAAAAATATCTACAGTAGTAAAATAATCACGATAACCAGTTTCAGTGTTGTCAGTATTCTTTAATTCGCATATCTTCTCTAGTGCATTTTTTGAAAATCCTACAGAACGAAAACCAAATGGAAATCCAATCATATCAATATAATCAGCATTTGTATTTTCAAAATGTTGAGCCATTTTATCTACATATATTGGATCAGTGTAAATGTCATCACCATCTACATTAATTATAAAATCTGTCTGATACTTTTTTGATGCAAATAAAAATCGATTAAGGATATCTTTTTCACTCCCTCTAACAAAATCTATCTTTTTCATAGTTAGCAATTCAACCAATGTATCATCTATTGGTAAAGAAGTTGTACAAATAACGACTTTTCTAACATTTTTACATGATTTCAATCGTTCTACTAAATGTAAAATTATTTCTTTATCATCAATTTTTTTCAATGCTTTTCCAGGAAGTCTAGAATTTCCAGATCTCACTGGAATAAATATATCACAATTCATTTGTAAATCTCATTCTCTTAAAATAATTCATAGTTATTTATTTTCAGTGAGATCACTGTCAACCATCAAATTAACCAATTTTTCAAAGGACATTTCTGGTTGCCAATTAAGTTCTTTTTTTGCTTTAGAAGCATCACCTACTAAATTATCAATATCTGATGGTCTCATGTATTTTTCACTGGTTTCTACATAATCTTGCCAATTACCCAATCCAGAATAATCAAATGCTTTTTCAAGAAATGTTTCTACAGAATAAGATTTACCTGTGGCAATAACAAAATCATCTGCTGTTTCTTGTTGAAGCATTAACCACATTGCTTTAACATAATCACCTGCAAATCCCCAATCTCTTTTAGCTTTTAAATTTCCTAAAATTATTTTGTCTTGTTTTTTTGAAATAATGTTCCCTATTGCACTAGTGATTTTCCTTGTAACAAATTCTAATCCTCGATAAGGACTTTCATGATTAAATAATATTCCTGATGAGATAAACATTCCATATGCGTCTCTATAGTGTTGAGCAGATTTATGGGCAAAAACTTTTGCAATTCCATATGGACTTGCAGGATATAATCTAGAATCTTCATTTTTTATTTCATTAGTATTTCCAAACATTTCACTTGATGAAGCCTGATAAATTTTAGAGTCAGGACTAAATTCTTTTACAGCATCAAATAATCTCATTGCACCTATCCCTGTTACTTCTGATGTAAGTAATGGTTGATCAAATGATGCACCTACAAATGATTGAGCTGCAAGATTATACACTTCATCAGGTTTTGAATCTTTAATTGCTTTATTGAGTGAAATTTGATCATTCAAATCAGCTCGAACAACGTTAACTTTACTTAAAATACCAAATGATTCTAATCTTTCAAAATTTTTATGACTAGTTCTTCGGTATGTTCCAATTACTTCATATCCCTTTTTTAGAAGAAAATTTGCTAAATAAGAACCATCTTGCCCTGTAATTCCTGTAATTAGTGCCTTTTTCATTTGAAATATCTCAAAATTGCCTTGATATAATGTTTAATTATATTTCATCAAACATAAAGAAATTTTATTCAATCATATTCCATGAAAATTCTTTAGTTGTTATAATATTTTTTAATAGTTTTTTGCCTATTATTTTCTTAAGATTAGATTCTAAAGGTAAAATTCCTGATTTTTTTCCTCGCATCGCATAAAGATGCTTAAGAGTAATCCTGGTTCCTTTTGAAATAGGTTTTATCACAATTACTTTTCTCATAGAGAGGTTTTTAGATTCAGATTTTGTTATTTTCTTGGAATTTGCACCCAATGACTTTTCCATTATTCTAATTTTTTTTATCCATTCTTTTAATTCATATGGCTCTAAGGATGATGATTGATCCGGGCCAGACATTGTGCGATCTAAAGTAAAATGTTTTTCTAACACTCTAGCACCTAAAGCAATAGCACCTAAACTTGCAACTTCATTTTGAGTATGATCTGAAAATCCTACAATTATTTTATACCGCTTTATATATTCTGGAATTATGTTTAAATTTACTTCATCATTAGAAGTAGGATAACTTGATGTAGTATGAAAAAGTACAAGTTTATTTTTCATGTGTAATTTTAAAAGTAATTTTATTGATTCATCAATTTCTTTAAAAGATGCAAGTCCTGTTGAAAGAAATATTGGTTTATTTTTTTTAGATATATATTTTATCAAAAATGAATTAGAAAGATCAGTTGAGGCTATTTTAAATAATGGAATATTTATTGATGATAAAAAATCTACACTTGTTTCATCATATGGAGTAGATAAAAAAATAATATTCTTTTTTTTACAATATTTAGATAATTTTTTTTGATCAGTAAAAGATGGTTCTAATGATTTAATAATTTCAAAATAATTAGAATTAATATTTTTTTGATAATCAGGTTTTTTAGAATTTTTTAATTGTATTTTATCACTGATGAAAGTTTGAAATTTTATTGCATCAGCTCCTGCTTCTTTTGCTTTATCAATCATTTTATAAGCAATAGAAAGATTATTGTTATGGTTAACTCCTGCTTCGGCAATAACAAAAACATTTTTTGACAAGTTGATAATTTTTTTATCTAGTTTTATTTTCATTTTATTTCTTATGTTTTTTTATTTTCTTAGTTGGTTTTATTGAATGAGTGTATATGGTTTTAGGTAAAGAACCTTCTATAAAATTAATAAAATTATCATTATGAATTTTTTTTTGAATAAATTGACATACATTTGAGAATGCCTTTAAAGTAGAATCAATATCACTTACAGAATGAGAATATGAAATGAATGATGGTCCAGGTGACATAAATATTCCTTGTTTAACCATTTCTTGTAAAATTAATGCTTTTAGTTCAATAGATTCATGACCATGTGAATCTAAACAATGTAAAGTCATCCGAATTGGATATCCAATCATCTTTGATGAGATATTAAAAGAATCAGCAATTTCATTCCAACCATCAAATAGTTTTTTACCTATTTTCCAACATTTTTGAATAGTTTTTTTCTCTTTCATTTCAGTAATTGTAGCATATGTTCCTGCAAGTGAAAGGGTTTCACTTCCATTTGTTGTTGAAACCCAAAGTTTTTCAAAAATTTTCATAAATTCAGATTTACCTGTTATTGCAGAAATTGGTAATCCATTACCCATTCCTTTTCCAAAACATACTAAATCACCTTTAATGTCAAAGAATTTTTGTCCACCTCCAAGATCAAAACGAAAACCTGTTACAACTTCATCTAAAATTAATACAGCGTTATTTTTATCTGCAATTTTTCTAATTTTTTTAAGAAAATTATTTTTTGGTATTTTATAAACAGATGGCTCAAATACTATTGAAGAAATTTCATTTTTATTATTTTCAAAAATTTGTTCTAATCCATCTGAGTCATTATAATCAAAAATTTTAATTAATTTTTTGTTAAAATCAGGTACTCCATCATTTCTACTTATTGATGCAGCATACCAATCATGCCAAACACCGCCACTACCACAGTAAGCGATTTTATTTTTTTGCGTAATTGCTCTAGCAGCTCTAACAGCTCCTGTAACAGCATTTGAGCCTGATTTTTCAAATTTTACCATATCAATATTTGGAATTGTTTTACAAAGTAATTCAGATAAATCAATTTCAATTTTATGCGGCAATGAGAACAAAATACCATTTTTTAGTTGATTAGTTATTGCTGAATTTACTTTTTCATAATTATAGCCTAAGGTAATTGGTCCTAATCCCATCAAATAATCAAGAAACTTATTTCCATCAACATCTATAAAATGAGAACCATTAGCTGATTTTACATATACAGGGTATACTCCTTCAACAAATGTAGTAGCAGCACGACTGAATGTTTGAGTTTGGGATGGAATTAATCGATTAGCTTTTGATTTTAACTTTTTTGAATTATTTAATTTCAATAATGAAGAGTTTATAGTCGTAATAATAAGAATTTTGTGAGGAAATAATCAAATATCAACCTAAATTATGATGAATAATGAGTTCAAGGATTTATGCTTCAACAAATTGTCTTAAACAGCCAAAAAATATTGTGAAAGTTCTATCAGAATATCAAAAAGGTGAAATCGAAAATGTGGAATTAGGTTCTGTTCATGCTCATTTTGACATAAAAATTTTGAAAAAATTTGATTTTAATTATTTAATTCATAATTATTTTCCTCCTCCAAAAATTCCATTTAATTTTAATCTAGCATCAAAAAATAATTTGATTAGACAAAAAAGTTTGAAGTTAGCAATAAAAGCAATTGATCTTTGTTGTGATATTGAAAGTCCACTATATACATTTCATGCGGGATTTACAGTAGATCCTCCTAAATTAGGAAAACAACTACCAAGAATTAACATCAGTGATAGAGATGATGCAATAAAAATTTTTGTTGATGAAGTTAAAAAAATTGTAGATTATGCAAATAGTAGGGGAATTAAAGTTGCTATGGAACCTAATGTAGTTCAAAAATTTAATTTAATTGAAAAAAAAAATGATTTGTGTTTATTTGCAGAATACCAAGAGATTGAAAAATTATTTAAAATTTTAAGAAAAACTTCGTTAGGATTACTAATAGATTTGGGTCATATCGCAGTAACATCACATTGGTTAAAATTTGATAAAGATGAATTTGTTGAAAAATGTAGAAAGCATACATATGCTATTCATATTAGTAACAATAATGGATTTCAAGATCAACACAAAGGTTTAACTCAAAAATGCTGGCCAATATCAAAACTAAAAAAAGTTAAAAATATACCCATTATTCTTGAAACAATGAATTTATCAATTCCAAAGATACAACAAAATATCCAACTGGTACAAAATTCAATAAAATAATACTTTAAAATTCTAATCTATATTCATAATGAGACAATGTAAATTTCAATTTCTCTGCAATATGCTGTGATCTTTTATTATCTATATGACTACGAATTGTATAATAGGATTTTTTATTGATTTTCATAAATTGTTGAATTGCTTTGGTTCCAAATCCTTTATTTTGAAATTCTGATAATAGCCAATAGCCAATTTCATTATTTTTTTTATTTAGAGTTAAAGAGCCAGCTTTTTTACCATCTATTTCTATAATTTGCCAAGATCGAAATGGATGAAAATTTGCTTTATCTAAATAATTTTTTACAAAATCCTCCTGTTCATCATATTTAATAGATGTAAGAATATCTTTAGGATTTCTTTTCAAATATAATTCATAAAGAAAATCAGAGTCATCTAAACAAACTTCTCGAAGTAACATGAATACAAAAAATTTAAAATTATTGATATTTATCAGGTTTGGTCAGGTTTGCCATTTTTTTATAAGTTCTGTTATATGGATAGCATTTTCTTCAGATAATTTGTTTCCCATGGGTAAATTAATAATTTTTGAAAATATATCATCAGAATTTGGAAATTTACCATTTAAAAAATTAGAATGATAAAATTGTTTATGAACAGGTAACCAACAAATTCTTGTTTCGATCCCATTTTTATTTAGATATTGATTTAATTTATTACGAATTTTTGATGGTGTTAGTAATGCAAAAAGCATGTATGGATGATTGGAAACAAAATTTGGAATTTCTTGAAATTCAAAATTATTTAATTCAGTTTTGTAGATTTTTGCAATTAATTGTCTATGTTTTAAAAATTTATTGATCTTCTTAAACTGTTCAAATATTATTGCTGAATGCAAATCAGATATTCTAAAGTTTAAACCAAAAATTTTATGATCATAACTTTTTGCATCTCCATGAGAACGAATTAATTTAGCTTTTTCAGCTATTTTGTAATCATTTGTAACAATACATCCACCTTCTATCCCTGCCACAACTTTTGCCATATGAAAACTAAAAATAGTAGAATGCCCAAATGAACCAACATATTTTTTCTTATATTTTGCACCTATTCCTTCAGCAGAATCTTGGATCAAAATAAGATTTTTTTGTTTAGAAAGTTCTCGAAATTTATCTATATCTACAGACATACCTGAAACATCTACAGGCATAATTGCTTTAGTTTTTTTAGTGATTTTTTTACTTACAAAATTAATATCAGTATTGAAAGTTTTTGGATCACAATCAACTAAAACAGGTTTTGCACCAACAGATAGAATGGAATTGATTGTAGCAACAAATGTAAAAGAAGGAACAATTACTTCATCTCCTGGACCAATCTCATGGGCCAATAATGAACAAATCAATGATGAAGTTCCATTATTCATTACTATAGCATATTTAGAACCTATTGTTTGAGAAATTTTCTTCTCAAGTTTTTCAGTAATTGGTCCTTGTGTCAACCAATTAGAATTAATTACTTTTTTGAGTGCATCTTTTTCTTCTTTTTCAATTGACGGTTCAGCCCAAGAAATTTTATATTTTTTTTTCAACTAATTCACCTAGATATTAATTATTAATTTTTAATCACTATTTATGGTATTATGTATAGGAAAAAATTTTTTCTGCCAATTTATTATATTCACTAGCTTTCTCTAAGGTAATTAGTCCAATTTCTTTTTCTTTTTCATCATTTAACATTACAGCTATCTCTTCTGCAATTCCAGTTTTTACATCTGGGAAAACGGTATTAAATTGAACAGGTTCCCAATTTACACTCGCTTTTTTACATACAAATAATCCTTCAAGTGGGATTAGTCTATAGATTTTTTCTTTGGTCATTATTTCAATACCCCATCTTCCAGCAGAACCCCAATCAGCATGAAAAGAAAATGGAACATTATTTTCAGAAACTCCAGAGCCTGTAAAAACTGAACCAGAAGGATGCCAATCAAGTTTCCCAGAATTATATGTAGAAATAGTTTTAGGCATTCCAATTAATTCCATAGCCATAGAAATTACATGAAGTGAATTACTTATTCCCCATCGTTCATAGACTTCAGAAGGATATTTTTCAAAGTTAATTGTGTGGATCCATTCAGTAAAATTAAAATTACAAGAAGTTATTCCGCCCTCTTGTTCTGTTAACAATTTTAGTTTATGAAAACTGGGATATAAAAGTCGATTATAACCAATCCTTATTGTTTGCTTAGTCAATTGTTTTGATAGTGAAACTAATTTTTCAAAATAAAGAGAACCCGGTTTTTCAATTAAAATTTTTTGTTGTCCAGAATTTATCGCTAATTCAGCTGCATCTAAAAGTTGAGGAATTGGAGTAACAATTACAACAAGATCGGCTTGTTTTAATTTTGGAAGATGTTGTCGATATCCTCCATGTAATACATTAAAATCAAATGAATTACTAAAGTCAGTGGTTTCCTTATCATTTTTTGAAATTACTGTAACATCAGATATATTCATTTTAGTAAAAGCAGTTGCATATTCATTAGCCATAGGACCAGTGCCTACAAGAATTATAGATTTATCATGAAAATTTTCTTTTGAAATATTGGCAATCCAATCATAATTTTGTTTAATCATTGCTTATGTAATTGGACATAAAGAAACATCTCTTTTTAACTGCTTTTTAATATGAAGATTAAATATTCTAAATAATTCAATATGGGCTTCATAAGATTCAGCAAGTTTTGGAAGGAATGATGTATTTTTAATTAAAATATCATTAACAATAGATGTAGTTAAATTACTTGCGTATTGATTAACAAATTTAAATTTTTTATTAGTTATCCCAATTTTGAAAATCTTTTGGTTTAATTCATCAATTATATAATTTGAGGTATCAGTAGAAATTACAATAAAAATAGATTCAATATTTGAAGGTAAAAAAGTTAAAATTAATGATGAATTATTTTCTACAGAACCTACCACAGTTCCATAAAATTCTTGAAATTGTTTTCCTCGTTTATTATTAAATAATTTTGGAATTAAGAAATCACCATTAAGTTTTATTTTATAATCATTTGTAAACCAAGAAAAAAGATCAAGAAAATGAATTGCATTAGTTCCTAGACCAACAGATTTACATAAAACATTAATGTTAAAAAATTTTGAATTTCTTAATTCATGTTTGATTTTCCTATACGATTCAAAATATCTCCTATTAGTATTAACCCATCCAGTTGCATTAAATAATTTCATTTGTTTTAATAAATTAGTATATTCTTGTTTAGATTGACAAACTGGTTTTTCAATTAGAAATCGTTTATTTTTCTTTTTTAATAAATTTTGAATTAAATCAACCCGCCCCTCAGATAATGTAGAAATAATAACCAAATCTGCAATTTTAGAAATTTGTTCAATCGAATTATACCAAAAAATTTGGTGATTTTTTTTATTAAATTTTAATTCATTAAGACGAGATATTGCTATATTTTTTGATTTTTTTTTCTTTTCTACAATATGAATATTTACAATTAATGGTAATTTTACTAATGCTTGAAGATGCCTACTTCCAATATTTCCACATCCAACAAGAATGATATTTTTTTTCATAAATTCAAAAGTAAATTAGACAATTTTTAAAACTTGTTATTTTTAAAATTTATAGATTAATTCTTAAAAAAAATAGCCTGAGCTGTAGGTAATGGCATTAGAATTCCAGGCTTGTTTTTAAAAAATTCATCTATTGCATTTTTGGTATCTATATGGTTTTTCCATCCATAATCATCAAACAAAATAATTCCACCAGAAACTAATTTTGTAAAAAAATATTCTAACGTATCAATAGTTGGAGGAGTAGAATTAAGATCTATATGTAAATAAACTATTGAAGATGGAGATTTTGGAGATATGTCAAAAATCTTTGGAATATATCCTCTATGATAAATAATAATTTTTTCAAATTCTTTTAGATTTTTTTTTGTTGTGTCAAATTCCAATTCAGAATAACGCCCCAAACTAGAAGATTCACTTTCAAGTAATCCCTCTTCTTTCATTGGAGCCCAAGAATCATATAGATGCAACTGTGCCTTATTACATACATCAATATTTCCATCAATTTCTTGTAGTGTATAATATGATGACAATCCATCACCTACACCACATTCAACAAAATTATACTCATCAGTTTTAGAAAATGTCATTGCATGTTTAGTTGCATAAGAAACAATCCAATGTCGCCATAACAAAGTATCAACATTATGTGCATCTATTCCAGTAGAATGAACAACTCCAAAATGAAAATTTGATTTAATTTTACTACTAGTTTTATTAAATATAGAATTTGGATCATGAATCCATGGTGGTTCATGATTTATTTTCATTCCCCAACCGGAAAATTCTGGTTTAATTGGATAAAATATGTCTCTTAATTTCATCATAAAATTTCTTAATTTTGGATGATCTAGATAAAAATCAACTAGTGATTTTTCAAATTTTTTATTCATAAATAATATAATTTCAAAATCAGTATATAATTTAACAACAGTAAGTATAATCTTATATTCACAAAGAAAATCACGGTACTAGTAATATGAATAATATCAAACCTAAAATCAGTATTGGTTTACCAGTATTTAATGCTGAAAAATTATTAGAAAAAAGAATTAAGTCAATATTGAATCAAACTTGTAAAGATTTTGAGTTAATTATTTCTGATAATGCATCAACGGATAAAACATATGAAATATGTAAAAAAATTGGAAAAATAGATTCTCGAATTAAATTATTTAAACAGGAAAAAAACATGGGGCCATATTGGAATTTTAATTTTGTTTTACAAAAAGCAGAGGGAAAATTTTTTGTATGGTTTGCAGCAGATGATGAGCATGAAGAAACATTTTTAGAAAAAAATTTAATAGAACTTGAAAGAAATCAAGATGTAGTAGCAAGTATAAGCAATGTAGAATATTTTGGAAAAAATTTGGAAAAAATTATTAAAAAAAGTTTTTTCCAAAATATTAAAAATATATTTAAATATAGATTTGATAAAAAAACTAAATTCATTCAAGTTTTTCCATCTAATGGAACGTTTGAAAAAAGGGCAACGACATATTTACGCATGGATAGATCTACAGCACTTTATTCATTGTTTAGAAGTTCAGTGATTAAAAAAAGCATGATTGTTACAGCATTTGCAGGATCAGACTTAGCAATAATTTTGAATGTTTTAAAACATGGCCAAATTCATGTCATTGATGAAATATTAATGAGAAAAAGTTTAGAAGGTTTTTCAAGCAAAGGGATAATTTCATATTTAAAAAATCAAAATACAAAATTATTTAAAATAATCTTTATGAATATGCCATTTACAATTTGGTGTTCCAAAAATTTAGGATTAAAAATTTTTATAAAGAATTTTGATTGGTTTATTGTAATTAACGTGTATGGAGCATATTTGATAATTTCAGATATAATACAAATAATTAGTAACAGGAATAGTAAAAACAAATGACCGAAGTTATCCTATTAGAAGGAAAAATTGAATTTGATACAATAAAACAAGAGGATTTCAAAAAAGAATCAATCATAATAACTTTTGATTATCACGCACATAAGTCTCTAATTGATGCAAATATTAAACATAAAATCGTTGAAGAGTATTTTGATGAAAATGATAAATTAATCGTCGATGATACGTCTCTCAAATTATCGACTTCATGGTATAAAAATGAAAAAATTTCTAAGTATTTAGAATATGAAAAATTGAATTTAGGTTCTGTTTTAGAATTAGAACTTACTACCTATTTCCTGATTCATATAAAACGTATAATTGGATTGAAAAAAATTTTAGAAAAAGAAAATCCAGAAATAATAAAATCATATGGTTTAAAAAATTATGTAACAGAATTTTGTAAAAATAAAACAATTCAAACTGAATTTTTTGATGAAAATAAAATTGTAAATTTATTTTTTGATGAATTACAAATTCCAGTAAATCTATTATTTATTAAAAAGAATTTAAAAATATCAAGAAAAAATTATTTCAGATTAAAAAAGTTTATAGATAATATTTCTAATTTAATATTTAATGTTAAACCAAACAAAAATTTATTAAAAAATAATAAATCTATTTTATTGTTAGATTTTAATACAAAAATGTATGATGATTTTTTAAAATCATTTCCTGATTCAGATACAAATATAATTATTTTAAATCAACGAAAACCAGCAATTTGGGATTTAAAATCTCTAAATATTATTCGTAATTCAAATTGTAAAGTATTAGCCATAAATGAATTAGAAAATAGTAATACAAAATCTAGAAAAAATGAAGATCTAAAAATATTAAGAAAAAAATTAGATTCACTTTGGAAAAATGAAAATCATTTAAATGAAATTTTTTCAGTTGAAGGTTTTAGTTTTTGGAATATAATAAAAAATGATTTTCAAAAAATAATTACAGAGAGATTTAATGAAAGTGTAAAACGAATGATTCTTGTGAAGGAGCTTTTTGAAATAACAAAAATCAAAGGAATTTTAGGTTGGGCTCATACAGGAACAGAAGAAAAAGAGATCATTCATTTTGCTAAAATAAAAAATATACCTATTTTTTGTTTACAACATGGAATAATGACAATAAATCCTTCACTTGAAAAATATCATCCTTTAATGCCTGTTTTGCCATTTAACAATGAAAAGATGCTTGTTTGGGGAACAATAATGAAATCATATCTTTTAAATCATAAAGTCAAAGAAGAAAATATAAAAATTATAGGAAGTCCAAGACACGACAGATTTTTTAAAAGAAGGGTAAATGTAAAAAATAATAATACAATTTTAATTGCATCAAATTTATTTTTTCATGCAAATTTTACTGGTAATGATAGTAGAGCTTATGAAAGATTTGAATGGTATTTAAAAAAGATTTTAGAATTAATTAATAAAAATTATGATAAAAAGCCAATAATAAAATTACATGCAACAGAATTTTTTGATATTACTTCAATTGCTAAAAAAATCGATCCAAATATTTTAATTTATCAACATGAAGATGTTTTAGAATTATTAGAATCATGTGATACATTAATTTCAATGAATATTTCTACAATCATTTTAGATTCATTAATTTTAAACAAACCTACAATGGTGTTGTTTCCAGAAAGACAAAACTATGAAAATGAAGAAGTTATTAAACAAAATACAGTAATTTCGGTATCAAATATTAATGAATTAGAACTAAAATTAAACAAAATTTTGACAGATAAAAAAATAAGGAGTGGTTTAATTTTAAGAGGTCAAAATTTTATTGATAAATATTTTTCACATCAAGAAAAATCATCAAATGAACTATCAAAGTTTTTACTAAATATTTAGAAAACTATGACCATTTTTTCCAATCATAATTTTTAAAATGATCATTTTGCATCTCATTATCATTTGGTCTCCATGCAAGATCAGCTAATGTAAGAATTCTTGAAATATTTTTTGATATATTAATATGTGCAGAAGAACAGTTTTTGGGCACATAAACCAATGTAGGATTTTCCTCACTAGATTCAATTTCTATGAATTGATCATTTTTATCTTTAATAACAAAGATGACTTTGCCATGAATGCAAACAAAATAGCTATTTCTCTTAAGATGAATATGAGGTCCTTTAATTTCACCAGGATTAACCGAGCTAACATAAACCATTTTTGGATGATTTTCAATAATTTTATCCCAATCTCTCCAAATTACAGTTAACGAACCATTTACATGATTATCAATAATACTTTTAGTGTCATGTTTTTCTAATTTAATTTCGATATCATCATCCATACAAATAATGAATTAATCAAGTATTTAATTAATTCAAATTTATTTATGCAAATAAAATTTATTTTGAATAAAGAATTTGTTAAATTTATTAATTTAATTAAAAATACAATATATGAAATGGAAAAATGTTTAGTTTGTAAATCAATCAATTGCTTATCAATTATTAATCAAAAATTAATGATCAACAAGTGTAAAATATGTAAAGCCATATTTCTTGAAAAAGAATATCAACAACTAAAAGATGAACCATATGTAAAAGTTTCAAAAATAAAAGAATTGTATCTGAAACAAATACAAAAACCAATTGAAGTTAAAATTATAAATTATTATATGAATTATCTTAAAAAAAATACAAATATGAATTTTAGATCAGTTTTAGATATTGGTGCAGGATATGGATATTTAATTAAAAAATTTGGTGAAATGAAAGTTAGTGGTGATGGAATTGAATCTAATGGGTTTAAAAATAAATTTGCAGTGACTAAGAACATAAAGATAGGGTATTTTGATGAGAATTTTAAATTAAAGAAAAAATATGACTTGATTTGTTTTACACAAGTTTTGAACTATCTTCGAAATACTAAACAAATTTTAGATAATGTTAAAAAATTTCTCAATGATGAAGGGTTAATTTTTATTGTGACTACAAATCCAGAGTCAAAATATGTAATTGAAGATTATAGTAATGCATCAGAAGAATCATATTATTCTAATATGCTATATAGTAAAAAAAATTTTGAAGAACTAGAAGATATTGGATTAAAATTATTGGATTATACTACATATAGAGAAGATATCGCCATAGATTTTATACGTGGAAATAAAGTTACAACTTTTTTAAAATATAGAATGAATCTAAAAAAACCAATAGTAGAAGATCCTGAAGGAAATATTGCAATGATTTTATTAAAAAAAATAGAAAAATCATAAGAACAAAATAATTTATGGTAGAAAACTTCAATGAGTATATGAAATTTTTAGTCACTGGAGGTTTAGGATTCATAGGAAGTAATTTTATCAAGAAAGTATTTGATACTTTTCCAGAATGTTCCGTAGTAAATATAGATGGAGGTTTTTATGGTTCAAATGAAAGAAATTTAGAGAAAATTAATGGAGAAGAAAATTATGAGTTAATTCATGGAAATATTTCTGATTTCGATTTAATGAATAAAGCTATATCTAATTCAGATATAATAATAAATTTTGCAGCAGAATCTTTTGTAGATAGAAGTATTGCAGATGCAAAACCATTTTTAGATTCAAACATTATAGGAATATACAACATATTAGAAATTTTAAAAAAACAAAAGAAGAAATTGATTCAAATATCAACTGATGAAGTTTTTGGTAGTCTAAAAAATACAACCGCAAATGAAATGTTTAGATTTAATCCATCTAGTCCATATGCATCAAGTAAAGCATGTGCAGAATTATTAATTAATTCTTACAATATAACGTACAATTTAGATTGTATTATTACAAGATGCACTAATAATTATGGACCACAGCAATTTCCAGAGAAATTAATTCCTAAGACAATTTTATTAGCTCAACAAAATAATAAAATTCCAATTTATGGTTCAGGTAAAAATATTAGAGATTGGATTTATGTAGATGATCATTGTAACGCAATCCTCAAAGTAGTTGAAAAAGGGAAAGATGGACAAAGTTACAATATTTCAGCAAATAATGAGATAGATAATCTAACAATTGTCAAGAAAATTTTAGAGTTAATGGGTAAAACTGAAGATTTGATAGAATTTGTAGAAGACAGACCAGGTCATGATTTTAGATATAGTATGGATTCTACTAAAATCAGAACAGAATTAGAATGGAATGAATCAGTCAAATTTGAAGAGGGATTAGAAAAAACTGTTCAATGGTATTTAGATAATCAAAATTGGTGGAAAGAATTATCCTCAACTGTATTAATTAAAGAGCCATGGAAATAATTAGATTAAATGTACCATAGAGAATTATAAAAAAATGAAAGGAATTATTCTTCATGGTGGTCATGGAACAAGATTACGTCCATTAACTCATACAGGTCCAAAACAACTTTTACCAATTGCTAATAAACCCATGTCACAATTCGGATTAGAATCTATTAGAGATGCAGGAATCACAGATATTGCCATAATTATAGGTGGAATAGGTTCAAAAAAAGTTAAAGAATATTATGAAAATGGAGAAAAATTTGGAGTTAAGATTACATACATAGAACAAGATAAACCAAGAGGAATTGCACATGCAATTTCTTTATGTAAAGAATTTGTAGGTGAAGAGAAATTTTTAACATTTTTGGGAGATAATATTTTGCTAGATAGTATTTCCAAGTATGTAAAAGAATTTGAGCAAAGTGATGCTAATGCATCAATTGTATTATGTGAAGTTGAAAATCCTTCAAGATTTGGAGTTGCACATGTAAATGAGGGGATCATAACAAAAATTATAGAAAAACCAAAAGAACCATTATCGAATCTTGCTGTGATTGGGGTGTATTTGTTGACACCAAAAATATTTGATGTAATATCTAGATTGAAACCCTCATGGAGAAATGAATTAGAAATTACAGATACATTACAAATAATGTTAGAAGAAAAACAAAAAATTATCTATAATACTGTAAAAGAAAACTGGAAAGATACAGGAACACCTGAAGATATTATTCAAGCAAATAATATTATTTTAAATCAAATGACTCCATACTTTGATGGAATTAAAGAAGAGGGAGTTAAAATGTCTGGAAATGTAATAGTTGGTAAAAATAGTATTTTAAAAAATGGTTGTGAAATCATAGGTCCTATAATTATAGGTGAAAATTGTATAATAGGGGAAAATTGCAAAGTAGGGCCAAATACGAGTGTAGGAAATCATTCAAAAATTTCAAATTCTAATATAAAAAATACAATCATCATGTCAAATTGTGATATTGATAATGGAGGTAAAATTAAAGAGAGTATCATCTCAAAAGATTCAAAAATAATACGACAAAAAGAAAGTGAAGATTTTAAAGTATTTCTTTTGGGTGAAGGAACAAAAATTTTACTATAATTTGAAAACACTTTCAATTATCAAATTATAGTAAAATTGAAGAAATTTTAATTCGTTGAAATAACATAACGAATATTAGTATAGATTGAAAATCAAAAAGAAGAAGTTGAAATCAATCATAGTCATTCTAATATTGTTTTTTAGCACAGGGTTTTTTATAACTGATGCATATGCATACCTAGATCCAGGAACAGGTAGTGTTGTTCTTCAAGCAATAATAGGGATATTAGTAGGTGCAGGAATAACTGTGAAAATTTATTGGTATAAATTAAAAGAGAAGATATTCGGATTATCTAAAAAAGAGTAGAGTTTTGAATAAAATTAAAATTGTTCCGAAAGATGTAATTATCAAAAGATTCAAACAAAAAAATTGAAATCCAACATAATATTTCTCACAATTGATTCGTTTAGAGGAGATAAGTGCGTAGGAGATGCAAAGTCATCAATAACTCCAAACCTAGATAAATTAATTGAAAATGGGATTTATTTTTCTCAAGCAATTAGTTCATCTGATCAAACTGGAACAAGTTTAGCAAGTATTTTTACAGGAAATTCGCCTAGTAAAACAGGATTAAATCAGGTTAATTTTTCATCAAACATTAAGACATTTATTGATTTATTAAAAAATAATGAATACAAAATTTTTAGTTTTATTCCAGATACACCTTTTTTTGTTGATCTTGTATCAAAAAGTGATGAATCAATTCATTATCCATTTGAAAACAAGGAGTTGTGGAAACCTCTTAATGATGGATTAGGTAATCAACTTGTTGAATTTTTGAGCAAAGATAAATTCAAAAATCCTTGGTTTATGTATATTCATTTAATGGATATTAGACCACCATTTTTAGTTCCAAATGGTTTTGAGACAGAAAAATTTGGTAAAACAAAATATGATCAATTAGTTTCATCAATAGATTATTGGATTGGGAAAATCATAGAGAAAATAAATTTTGAGGATACACTTTTGATTATAACATCTGACCATGGAGAGTATATTCCCGTCACAGGAGAAAATATATCTGAAATTCCAAAAATTCAAAAAGCAATTAGAAAAGGAACAAAATCTGTTCCATTTTTGGAAAAAGTAGGATTAAAAACTATTTTGAATTTGAGATTTGCAGCTCAAACATACAAAAAAGAAATACTAAAACGAACTTTAACACCATATGAAATGCGTTCATTTAACACAAGGGCTGGAATTGAATTATTTGATGAACTGATTAAAGTACCATTAATATTTTTTGGAAAAAATATCAATGTACAAAAAAATATTTCAGATCAAGTAAGACATGTGGACATATTTCCTACAATATTAGATATAATTGGAATGGGGGAAAACGAGGAAACAGATGGGCGTAGTTTAAAATCATTAATTGATGGTAAAGAAATGAATGAAGTTCCTGCATATATTGAAGTAGGGATTAATTTAGCTCAAATTATGGATAAAAAAGACAAAAGAGGTCTAGCAAAAGTTATTGGTTTACGAACATCTAATTTTAAATATATTAGATCTAGAGATGAGCCAGCAAAAAATACAAGACTGTTTAATTTAAAAAACGATCCTACCGAAGAAACAAATCTTGCAGATATAGAAATTGAAACAAGAAAAGTTATGGAAAATAAACTTCAAGAAATTATTAAGAATTCAAAAATGAGTGAAAGAAAAATGAGTGATGAAGAAATTCAAAAAGCTAAAGATGTTCTTACAGATTTGGGTTATCTCTAAAAATGTTATTTTAAGGTAAAATTATATGGAAATGAACTACGATTACTCAAAAAAAGATCTATTACATAACCCACAGAATTATCAAAGAACATCATTTGAAGGGAAAAATTTTCTTTTAGCCTATAAAGAATCAAGGAGGGAGAATATAGAAAATTTAAAGAATAAAATTATACAAAATAAAAATTTTGAAGAAATTATTAATAATTTTGATATAGAGAAAGAAATGAATTCAAAAAATAATACACAAAAAATACTAAAATCAATTTTAAAAGAAAACATTTATTCAAAAAAAGATAATGAAATTGTAGGTATTTTTATAAAAAAATTTGAAATAAAAAAAAGAATTTTTTCAAGTTATGATGAAAATTGGATTGAAAATACATTAGAGTATAACAGTATAATAAATTATATTTTATTATCAAATATATGCATAATAAAATATGAAGAAACAAAAAAAATTAAATTTCTTAATGTGATTTTAAAATTGAATGATTTAATTTGTTCAGAAATAAAAAATATTAAAGAAAATACAGAATTGAATTTAGTAATCCATTGTTTAAAAAAAGAATTAAATTTTATTGTTGAAATTAAAAAAAGGTTTTCTATATCATGAAAGTTGGAATAATATTAACTAATGATGAACGTTCAAGAGCATATTTACAAAAAATAAACAAAAAAAAAATTGTATTAGATAATTACGTGTTAATGAATAATAACAACAAAAAAGAATTTTCTGAAGAAATTATTAATATTTCAAAACAATTCGGTTTTAATATTTCTGAAACTACTAAAAATACACTTTTAAAAAATAATATTTCTTTCAAAGAATTTAATTTTTTAGATATTAATCATCCAAAACTAATAGAATTTCTGAAGAAAAATTTTTGTGATTATTATATTTTTACAGGTGGTGGAATATTAAAAAAAAATATTCTTAGTTTACCAATAAAATTTATTCATTTACACCCAGGAATTGTTCCATTTTATCGAGGTAGTACATGTTTTTACTATAGTCTCATAAATGAGCAAAAAGCAGGTGTTACAGCATTTATTATGGATGAAAATTTGGATACAGGAAAAATAATCTATCAAAAAAAATTTGATAAACCAGATCATCAATTTGTTGATGAAATTTATGATCCTCATATAAGATCTGAAACACTGGTGGATATTTTACAAAATCAGATTTTAATAAAAAATAATTTTAAGGAACAAGAATCTGAAAATGGAGAAACATATTTTATTATTCATCCAGTTTTAAAACATATTGCAATTCTGAATTGTATTTAATTAACGATTAATCCAACTCAAAAGATTATCTTTTAATTTATTTTCAATTGAAGGTAAGGTACCTATCAAATTATGTTTTTCATTCTTATCATTTTTTAAATCAAATAATTCCCATGAATTTTCAGTGGAATGAAAAATTAGTTTATGTGTAGAATTTTTTATACAAAAAACATTTGATTTTTCAGGTGAAGGAAATGGCCCGTGTAATGCACCAGTTTCAGAAAAAGTGAAATTATTTTCTTGGATATTATTTGATAAACCAGTTATATAATTTGCAAAACTTTTTCCTGGAATTTGCAGATTATTTTCGATTTGACATAAATCTAATATTGTAGGTAAAATATCTATGGTACTTTTTAATTTATTGCATATTTTATTTTTTAAAATATTTTTACCCCAAAAATAATAAAAAGTTCTTATGGTTTCTTCATAGGTAAAAGAGCCATAATTTCTTTCACCAAATCTTTCTCCAACACCAGTTCCATGATCTGCAAAAAATATAACAATAGTGTTTTCTTCTTTTCCAAGTTTTTTAATAGATTCTATAATTTTTTGAGAATAAACTCCTGATTCCTCAAATGTTTTATCATATTTTTTTAGATTTGAATCAATTAATTCATAAAAAATTTTATCATTCCAGTCATATTTTTTTAAAACTTCAGAAACCGTTACTGTATGTATTCGAGTAAATTGTAAGAATACAAAAACAGGATTATTTTTTGCTTGTTTAAATGCATCATAAATTAACTGTGGATGAATTTCATTAAGATCATCTTCATATTCATTATGAGATGTTCTAAGATCATATCCTCTAGGTGATAAGAGTTTGTCATTGATAATTCCTCTAGCAGTAAAATATCCATATTTTTGTAATATCTCAGGTAGAATTTGAACAGAGTCTTTTAATTGAAGTACCTTATAGTAACCATCAACACCATTTTCTTTACCATATTGTCCCGAAAAAATTACATTTAATGAACCAGCAGTATATGGAAATACTGTAGAAATATTATTCATAAAAAATCCACTTTTTTTCAAGTTAGAAAATTCCAACGATTGATCTATACGATCATACCTTGCACCATCTAAAAGAACGAAGATAATGTTGGGTTTCAATTAATCACTCTCCAAATTAAAAAACTTCTTTAACTTGTTTTTGCTATACAAATCATTGTAAATTTCAAAGTCATGTAATGTATCTATTTCTAACCATCCACCATTAATTTCAATTGCTTTAAGTTTATGATTATGATTTATGAGACCTTGTAAAAGGTCGGTCATATACGAATTCTCAAAAGAAAGTTTTGGGTTAAGTGGATTTAAACCAGATTTTGAATATTTTTTTGAATCATGATAAAAATTCTTTAAAATTGATATAGCATTATTTTGAAATTTCATTAATCCGATGTATTGACCTTGAATATCATTTAATGAATTTATTTTTTGGCCTATATTTGTAATAAAACCATTTTTCAATGTTAAACTTTCAACATCATCAAGAATATTCTGTAAACGAATTTGCCAATATTCTTGCCAGTTTTTATCAATGACTATAGAGAAATCATCTTTTGATGCAAGTAATTTTTCCAATACATTTTTTTCATACAAAATATCACCATATGCAACAATTACAGATCCGTCCAATTCTTTTTCAGCACAAAAAAGTGTTTCAACCATATTAGTTGAATTATATTTTTCATTTTTGTAATAACAGACATTAGGAATTTTTATCATTTCTTCACAATATCCTTTAACGATAATAATTTCATCTATACCGGATTTTTTAATTATATCAATTTGATGTTCTAGTATTGATTTTCCAAAAATTTTGACCATACATTTGGGAATATTTTGAGTTAAAGGTCTCAGTCGTTTACCTTCTCCAGCCCCTAAAATTATTAATTTTACCAAGTTTCATCACAATAAATCATTTTCATAAGTTCAATTTGATTTGGATTTGAATTATCTCTTTCTGGATGCCACATTATTCCTAAAATAGGTAAAGATTCATGGTAAAATCCTTCAATTGTTCCATCACCTTCAGAAATTGCAAATGGTATTAATTTATCACCTAAAATTTCATTATTAATTAAATTATTATGAAATGAATTAACGATCAATTTTTGAGAGTTTGTAAATTTTGAAAACTTTAAATTTATTATTTCAATAAAATGATCATTACCTACATGAGTATTACTACCTTGAAAAAGTATTTTGCCATTAAAAAATTGATTTAAAACTTGCATCCCTCTACAAACACCCAACAATGGAATTTTTTCAGACAAAGCAAAATCTATAATTTTTTTTTCAGTAATATCTCGTTCTGGATCATCACCCATATTATCCCCACCAGATAAAATTAATCCATCTAATTTCATTTCTTTAAGAAATGTTTCAATACTAGAAAGTTTGTTTGGGATTAAAATAGGGAGGAAATTCAATTTTTCAAAAAAATCAATCCAATCATGACTTAATGCATCTCTTTTTTCTTCATATTTTTTTATTGTTTCAACACGTAAAGAAATACCTATTTTTTTCATCAATATATTAAAATAAATTTTTGATTATAAAACAGTTACAACAATTGGGTAATATTCATAATATTATTTAATGTAGCCTAATGATTTTAAGAGTTTTTTTTCTTCTAAATATTTATTTTCTTTTTTATGTTGTAAAATAATTACATGTTGGTATTTACAATCCAACATAATTTTTCCAGCATTTTGTAATTGTTCAAATAAGAGATCACCACAACCTATTGCTGCAGGTAATCCTAATTCAGAGCATCTAATAGCCATATGAGAAGCTACACCACCATATTTTGTTATTAAACCAGATATATTTTTTGTAAAAATCCAATCATAACCTGGATCTGCATTTTCAATTAAAACAATCTTGTTTTCTAAATCAATATATTTTTTAGATTTTTTAATTCCATGAATTTTAGCAATAATTTTTTTTGATGTGATAAAATTTGGTTTGGAGATATAATGTTTTTGTATTTCAAAATCATCTTTATTAATTATAATTGGAGGTAATGACAAATAATTAGCTGAATTTTTTGAATTTCTTTCTGATAAAATCTTTTTTTGATATAAATTTTTTATTTCATTTTTTTTCTTATTTTTATGCTTAAGAATAAAATCTATACTCAAATTAGAAATATCTTCTCTATCAAATTCAAATAATTCACCTAATTTTGCAATCAATTCTAGTGAATCACTTAAGTTTTTAGTAAATTCAAATTTTATCTTTTCTCTTTGAGTGATCGATTCTTTGATGAAAAAAAGGAATTTATCAGGATCATAAAGAATATTTTTTTGTATAATTTTTTTAAAAGTTTTTTCATTAAATTTAAAATTTTGATCTTTTGTTTTTAAAAATTTTACATTATCAAAAAAATGTGTATCATTATCATATCTTGTAGCAGTAATATCATACGTTCCAGGTCTTAAATGTCCATATTTTTTAAGAAAATGTTTTTGAGATAAAGTTCCTTTGACATAAGAATTTAGATCATTTTGAATTTCAAATAATGGAGTTTGAAGAATCCCCATAAAATTTTCAAATAACTTAACACTTAGAACTCCATTTTTGACTAATCCTTTTAGAATTATTGATGAGACAAAAGCCAATCTAGCCATCATTGAAAAATATAATGTGCCTATATCTCTACAATCATTCAATAATTCTTCAACAGTATTTATGATATCCAAATAATTTTTGTTACTTCCAAGGTTTTTTAATGAATTTTTTCTATTACGTTGAAGTTTACTTATTTCTGTTAATGTTTCATTTAAAATATCTGGAAAATTATTAAAAAGTTGAGTTGTAAATTTTTGTAATTCTTGATTTATAATATCAATTTCTTTATTTGAAAAATTATTTTTTTTCAATTCTTTTAAACGATTTTTTAGTGTAGGATCATGACAAGTAAATAGAATTTCAAATTCTACTTTATCATGCAGAAATGGATTATTGATGAGTTTTTTTAAATAATAAAAAATTAATTTATTTTTTAATTTTTTAGGTATATTTTCAGGTAATAAGGAATTAAAACTTGCTCTTACATCAACATATGGTTTTTGACCAAATTTAATCATTAATGATGGTGTTTTGACTTTAGTATACCCAAGTTTTCTTCTACCATCTCTCCAAGTATTTTTCATAATTAAATAATCATATAAGGAATAATCTAAAGCGTTGGGGTTATTTCCAATTATTTCTGCAGGATTCCAATCACACATATCAGAAAAAATGGTATTTTGTCCAATCAATAAAGTAGATTTTTGTAATTTTGAAAAATATTTTTTATTATTTTCTAATAATTGTTTAGATTTATTTTTTAAATTTATTATTTTATAATTTTGTGTTGCCGTTAATGGTCTTACTTGAAAAATAATTATTTCATTTTTTTTATTTATCCCAAATTCTATATCAAGATGATCAGTTCCGATAATTTTTTCAATTTCTTTTACCGCTATAATTAATTTTTTCCATTTGTTAGGGATTTTTTGAGAATTTACATATTTAAATATTTTAATTATATTTCCCACTTCACCTTTAGTTACACTATCAGTATTTTTTCCATCATCAAAATTTATCACATAATATGGCGACCCAGTATTGATAGATTTGGTAAAAATCACTCCACTTGTAATTATGTTTAAGGTTTGATTTTGAATCAAGATTTGATTTTTTAAATTATTATTTCCTTTTTTGGAATATGAATTAATTACTTTACAAATTGAAGTTCTTAGTTGTTGTTTGGAGGATGAATCAATTTTTTGAAGACTGAGATAATTTCCTGCCTCAGATTTAAGAATTGAATCTTCACCAATTGCTGAACTTCTAATTATTACCAATTTGGTGGGGAAATTGTGTGAAATATTTTTCAGAATGTATTGATGTTGTTTATTCCATTCATCAACTGAAAAATAGTAAAGTTTTTCAATTTTTGATTCATTAACTTTGTCTTGAAGAAATTTTAAGACATTTGCCTTTGAACTGAAAACATTGGCCAAATTTTTAGTCTTTTTCATATCAAACATGAAAATAGGTATGAAAAATTAATGCTTCTATATGATTGAATAGAAATTGTCAAGGAAAAAGCTAAATTATACAGTATTTATTATGAATTTGAAGATAAAAAAAATATGATGTTTAAAACAGCTGTTTTTCATCCATTTTTGTTTGCTATTTTTCCAGTTGTAATGATCTACGCTCATAATATCTATATTGTTCCTGCCAAAGAGGCAGTTTTTCCAATTGCTATGATGGTTATTTTTTCATTTTCTATTTTTTTTATTACAAAATTAATTTTTAAAAGTTGGAACAAAGCTGGAATCATTACATCAATAGTTATTGCATTGATTTTTTCCTATGGTCATATCTATAGTCAAATAGGAGGTCTCACTATAGGAAATTTCATTATTGGTAGACATCGATTTATGATAATACCCTACATTATTGCATTAATAATTGGTTCATATTATATTTTTAAAACAAAGAGAAGATTAGATAATGCTACAAAAATTTCAAATGCAATAGCATTTTCACTGATTATATTAGTATTCATAAATATTGGATTTTATTTATTTGAGAAAGATACAATTTCAATAAATAATATTTTAGAAGAACCAAAAGTAAAAATTACTAATCAAAATAATATTTCAATTAATTTAGGAGAGTCATCAATTAAACCTGATATTTATTATATTGTTTTAGATGGGTATGGAGGATATGAAAGTTTGAAAAATGATTTAAACTTTGACAATACAGAATTTTTAAACGAAATAGAAAATAGAGGTTTTTTTGTCGTGCAAAATAGTCATAGTAACTATGCTGAAACTATTTTATCAATTCCATCCACTTTGAACATGAGATATTTCAATTATTTGAGTGATGAATTAGGAAAAGATTCTCAAGATTGGCACTCAATGTATGGTTTTTGGGAAAATAATGAGGTCATGATGAATTTAAAATCTAGTAATTATACAACAATAAATTTTCAAAAATCGGTATATGAACAAAAGACTGATCATACTTTATGTAAATCAACTAGCTTAATACCAAATAATGAGTTAATGAGGGTAGTTACAAAAGTAAGTATATTTGAATATTTTATTTATGCATTTTCTGAACAAGAACAAAGAAGTTCCATTTTATGTGGATTTAAAGAATTATCAGAAGTTAGAAATCAATTTGAAGGTCCGATTTTTGTTCATGCACATATGAATATACCACATCCACCATATCTATTTGGTCCGGATGGTGAACAAATAATCTACAAACCATATCATGATGATGATGAAATTGATGCAGAAAGATATTTGGGAACAGTACAATATGCAAATAAAAGAATTATTGAAATTATAGATAATTTACAAAATCAAGATAAACAACCTGTCATTATTGTTCAATCAGATCATGGATCAGATTTTAATAATTTTGATTGGGATAATCCAACTGATGAAATGATAAAACAAAGAATGACAAATCTTAGCACATATTATTTTCCTAATGGAGGAAATGAACATCTTTACGAAGAAATTACACCAGTAAATTCATTTAGATTATTGTTTAATGTATATTTTAACAGTACTTATCCACTGTTAGAAGATAAAATTTATTGGAGTAGTTATTCAAAACCCTATGATTTTAGAGATGTAACAGAATTAGTTAATTTGAAAAATTGAAAAAGATTTAAAATAATTTTGTCTAATTCTTTCTTAATTTAATTAAATTTCGTTTTATTCTTTCATTAGATAAATTCTCATACGCTTTTTTTGTTAATCCAATAATTGTATAGCCATTAGGCTCATAAAGTATATCTAAAATACGATATTTGTCTTTTAAATTTAAAGATCTAAAATGAGATGTCGATAAATCGGTTTTAAAGAAATTTGAAATATTTGTTTGTGGCATAGAAAGTTTTTTCTTTGAATCAATACTTGTATCAAAAAGAAATCCTTGAGTTTCAGATGTTATTCCAAAAATTGCATATCCATACAAACCAGATTTTCGAAATAATTTATCAATTTTATTAAAATCATATAGAGATTCATTAGCATGTAAAAGTGAATCAACTATTAACGAATCTTCTTCTTCTTTATTTTTGAAATTTAAATTCCAACCATATTCAAATTTATTTAAACCAAGATCTCTAACTAATTTAATACCTAAATCATAATCAGATTTTTCTTTATTTAATAAAATTGAAATTAATTGTTTGTTTAACATACGTTTATGCCCACCTAATTTTCCATAAAGATATAAAAAAATAATACCATTTTGTTTTAACGTTTGTAAAATATTTTGTAAACCTTTTTCAGGATTTGATAAGTGATGTAAAACTCCCATGCATAAAATCAAATCAAACTTTCTAAGTTTTAAAGTAGAGTTCATTAAATTAAATTTTTTAAATTGAATGTTTTGTAAATTATTTTTTTCTTTTAATGTATTTGCAATTTTCAAAGATGTTTCAGAAATATCAAGTCCAAGAAATTCACATTTTTTATAATGTTGTGCAACATTAGTAATTCTATGTCCACTACCACTTCCTGCATCTAAAATTTTTTTATTCATTAATTTGATTTTATTTTCTAATTCAAAAATTCTTAAAAGATTCAGTAATTCATTTGTTTGACTAGCTTGAGTAGAAGGTGATGGATATGGGTATTCTTTATACATTTTTTCGACTTTTTTTGTAATTCTGTCAAGATTTTTAGCCATGAAATAAAACTTCTAGAGGATGATAAAAACAATTCTTCAGACACATATTTAATTATCATCATAAAAGTTGCCTTTTGTTGGAACAAAAGTTTGATTTTCTTCAAATTAAAGATATTGAAAAAACTATCAATAGTATAGGAGATTTTGTAAATAATGAAATTTTAAAAGAATTTCAGAGAAAAGGTGCAGTTGTTGGATTAAGTGGTGGAATTGATTCTTCTGTAATGGCATCAATTTGTACAAAATCAATAGATTCAAAACAAGTTTTAGGATTAATTATGCCTGAAAAAGAATCTGATCCTACTAGTAAAACTCTTGCCAAAAAAGTTGCGGATAAAATTGGCATAGAAACAAAGGTTGTAGATATTACTTCAATTTTAGAATCTTTTGGAGTATATAATAATAAAGAAAAAATAATCAAAGAAAGATTTTCAAATTTTAATAATAAATGTAAATATAGTGTAAGGGTTCCTTCAAAATTTGCAAATTCTATAGGAATCCCTTTTTTAGAAATCTTGGATGATGAAAATAAAAAACATCAGATAAAAATATCAGCCTCTGAATTTCTAACATTAACTGCATCTTCATCAATAAAGCATAGAGTACGAATGACTATGTTATATTATTATGCAGAAAAAAATAATTTTTGTGTAGTAGGAACCACAAACAAATCCGAATTTTTACAAGGATATTTTGTAAAATATGGTGATGGAGGAACAGATATTGAGCCATTATCTAATTTATACAAATCCCAAATTTATCAAATTGGAGAATTTTTGAAAATTCCAATAGAAATTCTTGAAAAAGATGCATCACCAGACATATGGAGTTTAAAAACTAGTGATGAAGAATTTTTTTATAGTGTTCCATATCATATTGTTGATTTGATTCTATATGCAAGAGAAAATAATATGCCAAAATCAGAGATTGAAGAGATTTCAGATTTAACATTAGAACAAATTGAAAAAATATTACAATTTCAAAATCAAAAACAAATTAGAAGTCAACATATGAGAGAAATGCCACATTATTGGAAGAAAATTTAGATCCATATTAATAAAAATTGAAGTAGTTATGTCAAAAATACAAGATGGTAAAAAAGAGTCAGATGAATATAATCCACTAATTAGTATTGTTATATTAAATTATAATGCGGGTGAATTATTAATTGATTGTATCGATTCTATTAAAAAATCAAATTACAAAAATTTAGAAATAATTCTTGTAGATAATGTTTCAAATGATAAAAGTCATATTAGATGTAAAGAAAAATTTATTGATATTAAATTAATAGAGAATTCCGAAAATTTAGGTTATTGTGAAGGAAATAATGTGGGGTTGCGAATTGCAAACGGAGAATATGTAGTAATTTTAAATCCAGATACGATTGTTGATCCTTCTTGGTTATCGGAATTATTATTTGCATATAAAAAAAATGGAGATGGAATTTATCAACCTAAATTTTTAGCTTCAACAGATCATTCTATGTTATTAAGTACAGGCAATATGATCCAAATTTTTGGTTTTGGATATTCACGATCAAAAGGGGATTCAGATAAAGGTCAACATAAAAAATTTGAAAAAGTAAATTTTGCATCAGGTACATGTATTTTTACATCAAAAAAAATTATAGAAAAAATTGGATTGTTTGAATCTTTTTTGTTTGCTTTTCATGATGATTTTGAATTATGTTGGAGAGGAGCATTAATTGGAATAAATTCATTTTATGTGCCATCTTCCATAGTTTATCACCCTATTGAAGGATATAGTTTCAAATGGAGTCCATTGAAATTCAAACTTCTAGAACGAAATAGAAAATATTGTCTACTTACACTTTATTCTCGTTCTACATTTTTTAAGATGATTCCAGGATTATTATTAGTAGATATTGCAGTTTTATTTTTTTATCTATCTAAAGGACTTGGAAGAATGAAACTTTCAGCAGATATTGAGATTTTGCAAAATATGAAAATAATTAATCAAAAATATAAAATTAATCAAAAAAATCGTAATGTAAGTGATAAAAAATTAATTGATCAATTTAAAAATGAAATCATGGTTCCACAATGGGTTATAAACGATAAAGCAAATAGATTTTTCAATCATTTTCTTGTCATAATATCAAAAATTACACGTTTATTTTTATGATTCTAGTTTTTCTGAGATCACTACAGATACAGCATATGATTTTTCATGAGTTAAAGAAACTAAAAATGAATATGATGAATCATTAATTAAATTTACAACTGGTTTTGAATTTGAATAGTTAATCAATATATCATGAAATGAAATTTTTTTTGAAATAGATTTAATAACTGATTCTTTAATTGCAAATTTTCCTGCAAAACATTGTGCAAAATTTTTTTGATCCAAACAATAAGTTAATTCAGATTCATGAAATATCTTTTTATAAAAATTAATGTTTGTTTTATATGGTTTATTTGAAAATCGTTTGATATCAATAATATCAATTCCAATACCTAATCTATCCAACATAAATTAAATTGTAAGAAGGTTTATTTATTATCCACTAATTCAAACTGAATACTTGTATAATGATATAGAACTTAAAAATGAAATAAAAAAGATTTTTTTTGAAGTGTTTCAAAATATGAATAAAATTGACTTTTCATGGGAAAAAGAGCAAAAAGATTATGAGGGTTGGGATTCATTCGCGCAGTTAAATTTAATTACATTATCAGAAGCAAAATTTAACATTACACTTTCTTTGGATGAATCTATTGAAATAAAATCTGCTAATGAGTTATGTGAATGTATAAAATCCCATTTAACATGAATGTTATAAATAATCTAGAAAAAAATTCAAAAAAATTTCCAGACAAAAATGCTATTATTTTTGAGGATAAAAAAATTTCATATAAAGAATTATATCAAAAAGTACAAAATTTTAGTTTGCCAAATGTAGAAAAACAAGTAGTTAGTCTAATATCAGAAAATTCTATTTCATTTATTATTACATATTTAGGAATTATCAATGCTGGAAAAATTGTTCATATAGCATCACCAAATATTTTAGAAAATGATCTTTTTAATCAAACCAAATCAGCAAATTCATGCCTAATAATTTGTTCAGAAAAAGTATTTAACAATATTTCAAAATATTCAAAAATCAAAATACCGATTTTGAAATTTTCAGAGTTAAAAACAAATGGAGATTTAGAAAAAACTAATAAAGAAAATAAAATAGCACATTTGATTTACACATCAGGAACTACTTCTGAACCAAAGGGAGTAGGAATTACACATTCAATGATAGAATTTACAACAAAAAATATTATAAATATTTTAGATTATTCTAGTTCTGACATTGATGTTTTACCTTTACCGCTTAATCATTCATTTGGATTAGGGTGTTTTCATGTATCTATGTCAGTAGGTTCTACACTAATCCTTCATAAAGATACAAGTAATTTGCAATCTTTACTAGAATCAATAATTAAATTTAATGCAACTACAATTGCCTTAATACCTGCTACTCTAACAAAATTTTTAAAATTAGATAAAATAAAATTGGATGATTATTTTTTGAATATCAGATTAGTAATTACTAATAGTACTACAATACCTAAAAATACAATTCAATCATTTAGAGATATTTTGAAAAATGGGAATTTAGCCACGTATTATGGATTAACTGAAGCATCACGTTCAACATTTATGATTTTTCAAGATGATATTACTAGAGATAATTCTGTAGGAAGACCTGCTCCAGGAGTAAGTATACGAATTGAAAATAATGAAATTGATACAGGAGAAATTCTGATAAAAGGAAAAAATGTTATTTCAAATTATTGGAAAAATGAAATTGCAGATAAAAATTTTATTGATGGATGGTTAAAAACAGGAGATGTAGGATATTTGGATGAAGAGAATTTCCTTTTTTTGAAAGGAAGGAAAGACGATATAATCAATATAGGAGGTGAAAAAATTAATCCTCAAGAAATTGAAGTAATAGTAAAACAACTTGAGGGTATTGAAGAAGTAGTCGCCTTTGGAATAGAAAATGAAATTTTTGGTCAAGTTGTAAAATTACATATTGTAAAATCAATAGAATCAAATCTAGACAAATCAAAAATTTTAATTCATTGTATGAAAAATCTTGAAAAATTTAAAATTCCAACTAAAATTGATTTTGTTGAGAAAATTCCAAAAACAAGCTACGGAAAAGTTAAACGTTTTATGTTAAAATAAGAAAAGATATGGATGATTCAGATTATTTGAAAATAAATGAAAATGAATTAATGGAATATTTTGGATATAAAGGAATATTTGGAAGAATTAAACTTAAAATAAAATTTTCAAAGAGTTGGTTATTTCATGTATTTGCATATTCATCACCAATTTCAAATTGGATTGTAGGATGGCAACGTAGAAGAGGTGTCAAAATAGGAAATAATTGTCATGTTTCACCCTATGTTTTGATTGATTTGATATATCCTGAATTAATACAGATAGAAGATAATGTGACAATAGGTTCAAACTCAATGATTTTTGCTCATGTCAATCCTACAGCAAATGAATTTTTGAAAAAACATGGATATCCTAGAACGGTAAAATCAGTAATAATTAAAAAAGGTGCTGTGATTAGTGTAGGATGCATAATCATTGCAGGAGTTACAATTGGAGAAAATGCCATGGTTGGTGCAGGAAGTGTAGTCACAAATGATATTCCAGATAATTGTGTTGCAGTTGGAAATCCTGCAAGAGTAGTTAAAAAAATAGAATAGATTAGTAATAATATATCTAAGTAGAATTTTTTGATTGGTTAGAAATACTATACAAAACTACTGACATTAACAATAACATTAATCCTATAACTAAACTACCTAATGCTAAAAGTGTAGATGGAATTGAAAAATATCTAGTTTCATTAAATATTGCCATCACTATAACTGAATAAATTATACCAATAATCAACAAAACAATTCCTGGAATTCCTAAATATTTTAAAGGATGGTTAATTGCAATTAATTCAATAATTGATGCAATTACTCCCATGGAATGAGAAACTGGATTCTTTGTTGAAGTTTTATCTCCAGTATTATAAATAACAGTAACATATTGCTCTGTAATTTTAAGATCTTTTTTAACGGCATCAATAAGAATTTCAGAATCTACTCCAAATCCATTTGTGGAAAAAAATATTTTTTCTACAGCATTTTTTGAATAGGCACGAAATCCACTTTGAGTATCTTCAAAAGGTAGATCTGCTGCTAATTTTGTAAATTTATCTAGAATCTTATTCCCAGCTTTTCTATAAGTAGGCATTTCCTCTTTATCTAAAAATCGATTACCTATTACCAAATCAAATTGATTGTTTTTAATTGGTACAATTAATTTGGGTATTTCTTCAGGTAAAAACTGACCATCACCATCAATTGTAACAATAATATCAGCATTAAGTTCTTTAGCTTTTTCAAAAAGAGTTTTTAAAGCTGCACCTTTTCCAAGATTTTTTTCATGTTTTAAAACAAGTGCACCAGAAGATTCTGCTACATCAAATGTTGTATCAGAAGAACCATCATCACAAACAATTACTTGATCGACATAATTTAGAGATTTTTTTATTACTTGATTAATTTGGTTGCCAACATTAAAAGCTGGAATACAGGCTATAGATAACATATTTTACAGTTTTACTATATCATGTCTATATCAATATTTAAGATTAGGACAAATAGTGATAGAATAACTAGGCTGAAAAAATGAAGATGAAAAATATAATGTCAGTAGATTTAGAAGATTTTTTTTGTGATCTTCCTTTTGATACATGGTCAAAATATGAAAGCAGGGTATTAAAAAATACAAATAAAATTTTAGATTTATTTGAAAAATATGAAGTTAAAGCCACATTTTTTACATTAGGCTATATTGCTGAAAAATTTCCTGATTTAATTAAAAAGATCGATAAAAAAGGGCATGAAATTGCAAGTCATAGTTATGCTCATTTAGATATAAGAAAAACAACAGAAAATGAATTTGAAAATGATTTGAAAAAATCAATAGAAGTATTAGAAAAGATTATTGGAAATAAAATTTTTGGATTTAGGGCACCATATTTTTCAATTGATAAACAATCATTTTGGGCAATGAAAATTTTATCAAAATATTTTAAGTATGATTCTAGTATTTTTCCTGTAAAAACACCACTATATGGTATTAGAAATGCACCAAGAAATATCTACAAACCAAATCTTACAAATCCATCCATCATAGATTCAAAAAGTGATATAATTGAAATTCCAATGGCAACACATAGAATTCCCATCATAGGAAATACTCCTATTGCAGGAGGATTCTATTTACGATTCCTTCCTTATTTTTATCTAAAATATGGATTAAATAAAATTAATAAAAATAATTATTCATTTATTTTTTATATACATCCAAAAGATTTAGATCCCAATATGCCTAAAATTAAAGAGTATAGTTGGCATTATTACTACAATCTTAAAGGGGCAACTAAAAGATTTGAAAAGATTTTGAAAGATTTTGAATTTATATCAGTTAAAGATTTTTTGAAAATTAAATAAAAAATCATAAAGAATTAGATTCAAAATAATCTAATGTTTGTTTAATTCCATCTTTTACAGATGTATTCAAATTCCAATCCAAAGATTGAAGTTTAGAATTATCTACTACAAAATTTCCAACGTCAACCTTTTTTGTGTAAGAAGGGGATTCAATATATTTAATTTTACCATCAGTTAATTCTTTAAGCCATTCAGCTATTTCACGAAACCAAGTTTTTTTCCCAGATGAAATCCAATAAAGATTTCCAGATTTCCCTTTTTTCATGATTATTTGAATTGCAGATATAACATCAGAAATAAAAATTACATCCCTAAAAAAATTTCCTTTATTGTAAATTGTTACATCTTTTTTCTTATATGCTTGATAAATTAAATAATTTAAAGCATTTTTGTATGGTGTAAGGTATTGTTCTCTAGGTCCAAATACATTAGTTAATCTAATTGAGATAGCATCAATATCATAAACATTATGATATACTTTACAATAATTTTCACTTGCTAATCTATTAATTCCATAAATTGTTGTGGGATTACAATTACTAATTTCATTTACAGGTAGATTTTCAGGTTTTCCAACAACAATAAAGGTACTTCCTAAAATGAATCTACAATTTAATTCATGTTTTCTAATTGTTTCAAGAATACATAACGTAGATTTAGCATTAATATCAATATCATAAATAGGATTTTCAAATGATTGTTTATGAGATGTTTCACCTGCAAGATGAATGATTATTTCGGGTTTATTATCAATAATAATTTTTGATAAATTGGAAAAGTTAGTTACATCAACTTGATTTAGTTGAATTTTTTTATAATTTGATGTTAAACTAGTAAGTTTTTTAAAATTTCTTGAAATAGCAATTATTTCATGATTTTCTTTTAATAATGTCTCACATAGATGGCTTCCAATAAAACCATCAGCTCCAGTTACTAAAATTTTCATCTATAAATCAAATATAATATCAGTTAAAAAACTAATCTCAATATATCAAATATTAAATTTTTAAAGTATACAGAATTTACTCAAAGTGAATAAACTTGAATAAAATCCAATTAGCACTTAAGGCTAGAAAAAAATTTTTGAATTGGCAAACATTAGTAAGTCTATATTTTAAAAAAATAAAAGATGAAAATGTAATTTTAGAAACAAAAGATCATATTAAAATTATGATTAGAACAAATTCTACAGACATAATGCAATTGGCCACAGTATGGTTAGCAGAAGATTATAAAATTCCAGAATTTGATGTAAATGAAAATGATACTATCATAGATATTGGCGCTCATATTGGTTTATTTTCTTTATTTGTATCAGATAATTGTAAAAATGGAAAAATATATTGTTATGAGCCAATAACAGAAAATTATAATATTTTAATGAAAAATATTGAATTAAATAAAATTAAAAATATAATTCCATTTAATCAAGCTGTTAGTAAAGAAAATGAAAAAATAAAAATATATTTAAATTCAGATGATTCTGCACATAGTATTTTTTCATCTGGAAAAGATTTTGTTCAAGTAAAATCAATTTCAATAAAATCAATATTTGATAATAATAAAATCAATAATTGTAATTTATTAAAATTAGATTGTGAAGGAGCAGAATATGAAATAATAGATTCCATTCCTGAAGAATACTTTCTAAGAATTAATAAATTGATTATAGAATATCATTTAGCATCTAAAAAACCAATACTTTATGATAAATTATTAAAAAAATTACAAGATTTATCATTTACAATTAAAATTGAAAAAATTACTGAAGATATGGGAATGATTTATGCATTAAATCAAAAAAAGATAAAAAATGATTAATCTAAACTATGAATCAAGTTTTTCAAAATCTTCTATTAATTGTGATGTGATTGATTTCCAATCATGAGATTTTGCAAACGTTAAAGCATTTTTTTTAAATGAATCTTTGTTTTTATATACTTCATCTAAAATTTCCAAAAAATCTGAATTTTTTTCAAAAGAAAATATTTTTCCAGCATTAGAGATGTTTATTATTTCTCTATGTGGTTCTATATCAAAAAGGACAAGAGGTTTTCCACATGCCATTGCTTCCAAAGTAGGTACAGGACACACTTCAAATGTACTTGCAGACACATAAACATCACATGATGAATATCTAATCTTTAATTCATCATTTTCAACTCTTCCTGTTAATTCTATAGTTTTTTCTAATTTTAATTTTTTAACCAAATTATCAAGAGAGGGTTTTTCTTCACCATCTCCTACAATTTGTAAATGAGCATTTGGATATTTTTTTAATAATTTAGGCATATACTTAATTAACAATGAAGCTTTTTTGTATGAACGTAAAGCACTGACAAAAAGTAGTTGAGGTGTGCCTTTTTTGTATGATTCTGGTAATTCAGGATTATAAAAATTTGTGTCTACTCCATTGTAAATAACTTTAGCTGAAATTTCACCAATCATTTTTTTCATTTGATTAATTCCTGCCTGAGAAACAGCCATTATTTTTGATATTTTATGTTTGTAAAACATCATAGAAATTTTAAAATTAATTCTTTGAATCCTATTTGATGCCCCATGATAATATAATATTACAGGTTTGTTTGGTTTTTTTGTAAGAAGAAAATAAGCTGGATATGATTGATGTAAAATAATTATATCATAATCAAGAATTTTTATTCCATGTAATAATAATTGAAATTTATTTAATTGTATTTGTTCTACATTTTTAGGTGCAGAGGAAGTAAACTTAAACGCACCAATTCCAGATTTATAACCCATTTTATTTAATTCAATACATAAATTATTGATTACAGTAGTATGACCAAAATCTGCAGGATATTTTCGTACAATCATTAAAACTGATTTTTTTGACAAGTACATTATTTGATTTAGTGACACTTATTAATTTATGAAAGGATTTTAAACTTGTGAGTTTAGAATTAGGAAAAATTTTGATTACAGGAGGAGCTGGATTTATTGGTAGTCATCTTGTTCAAGAATTAATTAAAAATAAAAATGAAGTAATTGTTTTAGATAATCTTTCTTCAGGTTTAGAATCAAATTTAAAAATTTGTAAAAACGAAAAAAAATTTAAATTAATAATACAAGATATAAAAAATATTGAAGAAAATTCTTCAATTCTTGAAGATGTAAAAACTGTTTTTCATATTGCAGCATATCCAGAAGTTAGAACAGGTTATGATACTCCTGAACTATCTTATAATCAAAATATCAAAAATACATATCTCTTATTAGAAAATATTCGAAAATATAATATTGAAAGATTTATTTTTGCTTCTTCATCAGTAGTATATGGAGAACCAAATATTTTACCCACTTCAGAAAATTATGGACCTATACTTCCAATATCAGTATATGGTGGATCTAAATTAGCATGTGAAGGTCTCATTTCTTCATATTGTCACACATATGATATTAAAGGAACAATTATCAGATTTGCAAATGTTGTAGGTGCTAGAAGCAAACATGGAGTCATCTGGGATTTTATAAAAAAATTAGAGAAAAATCAAAAACAATTAGAGATTTTAGGAGATGGTAAACAAGTAAAATCATACATACATGTAGATGATTGTATTAATGGAATTTTATTTTGCGTTGAAAACTCAAAAAATCAGGTGGATGTATTCAATATTGGAAATAAAGATCAACTCGATGTATTAAGCATAGGTTCAATTGTTTGTAAATCATTAGATTTAGAAAATGTTAAAATTTCTACTAAAGGAGGTACTAATGATGGAAAAGGTTGGATTGGTGATGTTAAAAATATGCAACTTGATATTTCTAAAGTTATAAACTTAGGTTGGAATCCAAAATTAAATAGTAAATTATCAGTTGAAAAAGCTGCTAACGAAATTATAAATGAAAATAATGACCAAAGCCCTTAATACTAAAATCTAAGAAGATTTTACGTAATAAAATGAAAGCAGTAATTTTAGCTGGAGGTTATGGGACAAGAATTAGTGAAGAAACACATCTTAAACCTAAACCAATGATAGAGATTGGAGGGATGCCAATTTTATGGCACATCATGAAACATTATTCTAACTATGGAATTAATGATTTTGTAATCTGTTGTGGTTACAAAGGATATGTAATTAAAGAATATTTTGCAAATTATTTTCTTCATAGATCTGATGTAACATTTGATTTAAAAAATAACAAAATGGAAGTTCACAAAAAATTTGTAGAGCCTTGGAAAATTACATTAGTAGATACAGGTCTCAATACAATGACTGGTGGGCGATTAAAAAAAATTAAGTCACATATTGATGATGAAACATTTTGTTTTACATATGGTGATGGATTAAGTAATGTAGATATTTCACAATCATTAAACCTTCATAAAAATTCAAATACCACTGCAACAGTAACAGCAGTTCAACCACCAGGAAAATTTGGTCGTATGAATTTAAAAGATAGTATAGTAAGTCATTTTGAAGAAAAACCAATTGGTGATGGTGGATGGATAAATGGTGGATATTTTGTTTTAGAATCATCAGTTTTTGATTATCTTAAAGATGAATCTACAATTTGGGAAAGAGAACCTCTAGAAAAATTAGCTAAGGACAAGCAATTATCAGCATATAGACATACTGGTTTTTGGCATCCTATTGATACATTATGGGATAAAAATTATTTAGAAAGTCTCTGGAAAGAAAATAAAGCACCCTGGAAAATTTGGGAATGAACGAAAAATTTTGGAAAAATAAAAAAATTCTGATTACAGGTCACACTGGATTTAAAGGGAGTTGGTTAACAATTTGGCTAAAGAAATTAGGAGTAGACATTACTGGTTTTTCAAAATCAACACCTACAAAGCCAAGTTTATTTGAAATAGCTGATGTTAGAAATGGAATTAAATCGATTGAAGGCGATATTAAAAATTATGATTTTTTAAAAGAAGTCATCAGTAAACACGAACCAGAAATTATTTTTCATATGGCAGCACAATCCCTAGTGATAAAATCATATTCGGATCCAATAGAAACATTTTCTACTAATGTTATGGGAACTGTGAATTTACTTAATGCAATAAAAGAAATAAAAAAACCAAGAGTTGTTGTGAATGTCACGAGTGATAAATGCTATGAAAATAATGAATCATTAGAAGGATACACAGAAGATGATCCAATGGGAGGATATGATCCATATAGTAGCAGTAAAGGATGTGCAGAATTGATAACAAAATCATTTAGAAATTCATTTTTTAGTCATAATGAAAAAAATGAAGTTGCAGTATCATCAGTAAGAGCAGGAAATGTTTTAGGTGGGGGTGATTGGGCAGAAAATAGATTAATTCCTGATATAATACGTGCAATAAAAAATAAAGAAATTGTAAATATTCGAAATCCAAATTCACTAAGACCATGGCAACATGTTTTAGATCCATTGAATGGATATATTCAGTTAGCTGAAAAATTAGTAGATAATAAATTAGAATATTCTGAAGGATGGAACTTTGGCCCAGATAAAAACGAAATCAAATCAGTTTCATGGATAATTGAAAAATTTAATGAATTATGGAAAAATAAAATAAATTGGAAAATAGAAAATAATGAATTGCATGAAGCTGAAAATTTAGTTTTGAATTGTCAAAAAGCTAAATCTAAACTAAAATGGAATACTAAAATACCTATTGAAAAATCATTAATATGGACTATTGAATGGTATCAAAAATATTTTGAAGGTGAAAATATGAGAAAAGTTACAGAAGAACAAATCGAAAAGTTTGAAAATTTAGAATAAAAATGAAAAAAATAAAATGCAGAATATGCGCAGAGACAGTTGAAAAAATATTTGTTGATTTAGGACAAACTCCATTATCAAATTCATATTTAAAAAAGAGTATGATTAAAAAAGAGAGAAAATTTCCACTGTGTGCATTTATTTGTAAAAAATGTCTATTAGTTCAATTAGGTGAATTTACAAGTCCAAAAAATATTTTTTCAGAATATGCATATTTTTCATCATATTCAAAAACTTGGTTAAAACATGCTGAAAAATATGTAAAAGAAATGGAAAATAGATTTAATTTAAATTCAGATAGTTTGGTTATGGAAATTGCTAGTAATGATGGTTATTTACTACAATATTTTAAAAAAAATCAAATTCCCGTATTAGGAATAGAACCAGCAAAAAATGTAGCAAAAATTGCAAAAAAAAGAGAAATACCAACGATTACAAAATTTTTTGGTACAAAATTAGCTAAAGAACTTATAAAATCGGGAAAATGTCCAGATTTGCTTTTAGGAAATAATGTTTTAGCACATGTTCCTAAACTAAATGATTTTGTAGAAGGATTAAAGATTCTTCTCAAAAATGAAGGAATTATTACATTAGAATTTCCTCACATATTACAATTAATTGATAAAAATCAATTTGATACAATTTATCATGAGCATTTTTCTTATTTTTCATTAACAACATTAATGAAATTATTTGCAATGCATAAATTGGAAATTTTTGATGTTGAAGAGCTAAGTACACATGGTGGTTCATTAAGAATTTTTGTTAAACACAAAAACAATAATTTTCATAAAGAAAGAAAATCAGTAAAAAAAATATTAGAAATAGAAAAAAAATTTGGTTTAAAAAAAATTTCCACATATACAAATTTTTCTCATGACGTTAATTCAATAAAAAATGAATTACTAAGATTTCTTCACAAAGCAAAAGAAAATAATAAAATTGTTGTAGGATATGGAGCACCAGCAAAAGGAAATACATTATTAAATTTTTGTGGAATTGATTTTAAATTAATAAAATATACAGTAGATATGAATCCTCATAAACAAAGAATGTATTTACCTGGGAGTCATATTCCAATTAAAACACCTAATGAAATTTTTAAAACGAAGCCTGATTATATGTTAATTTTACCTTGGAATTTAAAAAAAGAAATAATGCTTCAAATGAAAGACATACGTAAATGGGGAGGAAAGTTTGTTATTCCCATTCCAGAGGTGAAAATCTATAGATGAAATTAATTAAAACAGATTTCAATGGTTGTTATATAATTGAGATAGAAAAAAAAATTGACGAGCGTGGATTTTTTGCAAGGACATGGGATCAAAATATTTTTAAAAAAAATAATTTAAATGAAAATTTAGTACAATGCAGTATTTCTTTTAACAAAAAAAAATATACATTAAGAGGAATACATTATCAGACTGATCCACACGAAGAAGATAAACTAGTAAGATGTACTAAAGGTAAATTATATGACGTAATTATAGATCTAAGACCGGATTCGGATACATTTAAAAAATGGATTAATGTTGAATTATCTCAAGATAATTATCGTATGATTTACATTCCAAAAGGAATGGCACATGGTTTTCAAACATTAGAAGATAATACAGAAGTATTTTATCAAATAAGTCAAAAGTATTCTGCAGAACATAGTAAAGGAATTAGATGGAATGATCCAGAATTTTCTATCAAATGGCCTAATGATGTACCAATTTTATCTAAAAAAGATAGCAACTATTTAGATTTTAAAGAAAGTGAGATATAAGAAATGGAAAATAGAAGCAGACAACATTATGATGGTGAAAAAGACAAGGAGTTCATAATATCATCATTCAAGAAATGTGTTACAGATAAAAGAGAAATGGATATTTTTCTTGAAGAATTAATTTCACCTTTTATAAAATCAAAGAAAAAAAATATACTTGATGCCTGTTGTGGAATAGGTCATATTCCATATTTTCTAAGTGAAATTAGTCCAGAATCTAGATTTTTAGGAATTGATCAAACATCATATTTAATCGATGAAGGAAAAAAATTATGTCAAAATAAATCAAATATTTCATTTAAAAATGAAGATGTGTATAATATTTCAAAAAAATATAAAAAAACTTTTGATATATCAATTAATTGGAGAACATTATCATGGTTACCATATTATGATCAGATGTTAAAAGAGTTAATTGCTGTTACAAAAGATCAAATTTTTCTTAGTTCGCTTTTTTATGATGGAGATATAGATTTTATTACTCAAGTTAGAGAATTTAAAACCGAAACAGGTAAAGAGCATTTTAATGATTACTATAATGTCTACAGTTTACCTCAATTCAAAAAATTTGTTTTTGGATTAGGAGCAAAAAATGTAGAGTCATACGATTTTGATATTGGTTTAGATTTACCAAAACCTCAAATTGATCAAATGATTTCATATACTGAAAAGTTGGCAGGTGGTAAAAGGTTGCAATTAAGTGGTGCAGTTGTACTTTTTTGGAAAATTATTAGAATAGATTTATAGAAATAACTTTATTTGAATGGATTATGGAAAAAATACCTGTTTTTTTACCTCATATTGATAAAGAAATGAGGGAGCATCTAGAAAATGCATTAAATGTTGGATGGTTAGGAATGGGAGCATCTACAAAAGAATTTGAAAGTAGAATAGAAGAATTTCTTAGTTTAGAAAATAGACATGTTATTGCTACAAATACAGGTACTTCAGCGTTACATTTAGCATTAAAAGTTGCAAACATAGGAATTGGTGATGAGGTTATTACTCCATCATTCAATTATGTTGCTGATCATCAAGCAATCAAAATGTCTGGAGCCAATGTTGTAATGTGTGATATAATTGAAAATAATTTAGGGATAGATACTATTAAAGCAGAATCTCTCATAACAGAAAAAACTAAAGCAATAATCCCATTACATTTTGCTGGAATACCATGTGATCAAAATCAGGTATACAAATTAGCTAAAAAATATGGATTGAGAGTTATCGAAGATGCAACTCATGCTTTTGGCACTATAATGGATAAAAAGAAAATTGGAAGTTTTGGGGACATTACTTGTTTTAGTTTTGATCCAGTTAAAATTATTACATCAATTGATGGTGGTTGTGTTGTAGTAAATAATGAAGAAGAGCTTGAATATGCACAACGTCTTCGATTATTGGGAGTAGATAAAGATACTACTGAAAGATACAAAAACAAAAGAGCATGGGATTATGATGTTGTTAGTGAAGGATATAGATATCATTTAACTAACATAATGGCAAGTGTTGGAATTTCGCAAATTAAGAATATAAAAAAATTCATTATTAGCAGACAAAAAGTTTGTAAAAGATTTAATGAAGTTTTCAGTAAAATAGAAGAAATAGTCATACCACAAACCGATTATGAAAATATTTCTCCTTTCATATATACAATTAGAGTTCAAAATAAAAAAAGAGAAAAATTAATTAAATATTTACAAGAAAATAATATAGATGTAGGAATTCATTTTATTCCTGTCCACAAACATTCCTATTTTAAAGATGCAAAAATTGGCGATATGTCAGTAACCAATAGAATAGTTGAAGAAATTTTAACACTTCCACTTCACTCAGAAATGAATGAAGAATATGTGAAGAGAATTATTAAATCGGTGGTAAGTTTTTTTAAATAACCTGTTTATTCAAATAAGTCTATAGAATCAAATTAAGTAAATTGGAAAAAGATGTTTTAGAATGGATTGGAGTAAAATAACTAATATTTCTGGATTAAAAGATATCACAACGTTAAGTGGAGCAAATATTATTGCTACTATTATTGGAGGAATTTTTTGGTTTTATATTGCATCACTAGTGGGAGAAAAAAGTTATGGGGAAATTAGTTATTATTTGAGTATAGCTACAATTGGTTCTGTTATTACTATGCTGGGTGCTTCAAACTCACTTGTAGTATATGCTGCTAAAGGAGAAAAAATCCTTCCAGTAATTTCTTTTATTACTTTAATTTTATCTGCAATTGCAGCATTCATAATATTTTTAATCTTTTTTAATATAGGCGCTAGTTTACATCTATTTACATATGTAATTTTTGGTTTGATTACAGCAGAAATAATTGGGAAAAAATTATATCAATTATACTCAAAGTATGTCATTACACAAAAAATACTAATGGTTATTTTTACAATTTTGTTGTATTATTTAGTTGGAAATGACGGAGTACTAATAGGAATTTCTTTTTCTTTTCTTTTACTTGCAATTCCATTATACAATGAATGTAAAAAGTCAAAAATGGATTTTGGAATGCTAAAACCAAAAAGAAATTTTATAATAAACAATTATGTTTTAGATATTTCAAGAACATTTGGTTGGTCATTAGATAAAATAATTATTGTACCGATGTTTGGATTTGCCATATTAGGAAATTATCAATTGGGCTTACAATTCTATACTGTTTTTCTTTTATTTCCAAGCATAATTTACCAATACATACTTCCCCAAGATGCAAGCGGGACACCTAACGTTCTTCTAAAGAAGATTACAATAATTGGATCTACAGGAATAGCAATTCTAGGGATTATTTTTTCACCTATTTTTGTTCCAATGGCTTTTCCAGAATTTCATGAAGCAATAATAATTATACAAATAATGAGTTTAGGAGTAATTCCAGGAACAATAAATTATGTCTATATTTCCAAATTTTTAGGTGAATTACGTAGTAAAATTGTGCTTTCAGGTTCAGGCTTGTATTTGGGCACAATTATTCTAGGGATTATAATTTTAGGAAGTGTATTTGATGTTAATGGATTAGCAATGGCTTTTGTTTTGGCTGGCACAATAGAATCAATATTTTTAATAGGTGTATCCAAGTTCGAAAAAAAGAAAACAGTTGGATGAAGATATATCTTAATACCAATTTAAAATGATATAAAAAATGAAAAATTATATTTATGAATCAAATGATGGAAATGAATTATTTTATAATAATAAGAATATTTCCAGTAAGCCAATTTTATTACTTGTTATTATTGTTACTTGTGGATTACTGATTAGATATCACTATACGCCATTTGATATTCCAATATTATTTGATGGTTTTTCTGGTTATTTCCTATATGCATTAGATATCACTAGATTAGGACATTTACCAAGTTATACTTTATCTCAAAGTGGTTGGGGAGAATTTCTTTCATTATTTTTTACAAATTTTCATTCAGAAAATTTAATAGATTATATGAATTTACAAAGAACAATAAGTATAATTTTATCAGGATTAACTGTAATTCCAGTTTATTTTATTTGTAGAAAATTTTTTTCAGAATATTTTTCTTTAATAGGTGCAACAATATTTGCTTTAGAACCAAGTATTATTTTAAATTCTGTTCTAGGAATTTCTGAACCATTATATGTTTTAGTTATTACTTTAGGAATATTATTTTTTTTAAATTCAAATAGAATAATTATTTATCTATCATTTGGATTTTTTGCGTGGGCAACAATTATCAGGCCAGAGGGTCAATTTTGGTTTGTTGCACTTTCAGTGATGTATTTTATTAGATTTCGTAAAAACCGAAAAGACTGTTTATTGTTTTTAGCAGCATTGGCAGTTTTTTTGTTAGTGATATCACCAATTGTTTATCATAGAATAGAATGTTGTGATAATGATCAGATTATTGGAAGAATAATTGTGGAAATTTCAAATTATTCCATTAATTCTGATAAAATAAATGAAGGGATAGTTAACACATATGGTCCAAATTTTCAAAATGGTATTAAATTACTAGGGTGGTCATTATTTCCTATTTTTATAATATTTTTACCATTTGGGTTAATTCCGATTTTAAAAAAAATGAATTATCCAAATTTTGTATTGTTTCTCATTCCAACAATTTTAGCAATTCCAATTATCTACTCGTTGTCAATTGCACCAGATACTAGATATGTATATTCACTTTTTCCAATTTTTTGCATAATATCATTATTTGGGATTAGGTGGATAAGAAATAATTTGAAAAATGAAAAAATTGTATTAAGTTTAATCATATTAGGAATTATTTCAAGTTCCTTAGTATTTTTAGAACTTCAAAAAGTTGATCATGCATATGATAAAGAAGCATTTCAAATTGCAAAATTAATTGAAGAAAAAGATATTCAAAAAGTTAATAGTGGATCAAAAATAATGAATTTTTTAAAAGTTTCACAATTTGCGGAACAGTGGTCAAAAACTGGAATTCATACTAATTGGAATTTTTGGCATTATAATACATATGAAATTAGAGGTATTTCTTCAAATGCTCAAACTCTTGAAGAATTCATTATTGAATCTAAAGAATCAAATTTGTCACATATTATAGTAGATGATTCAAAAAAAAATCCTAAATATATTTTAGAATTAATCGATAACAAAAATAAATATCCATTTTTAATAAAAGAAATTGATTCAATAGATTTGAATCTAAAATATGATGTAAAGATCTATAAAATAGACTATAATGTTTTTGAAGAATATATAAAAAATCTTGAATAAAAAATCATTTTGAAATTATTTCTTTAAGTAAATTTACTATATTTTCTTTTGATACTGAATTAGGATTAAAATCTAAATGTTTTCGATCTAATAAAATTAAATTGGCTGCATCCTCTAAATTTTGTGTTAGATTAATTGGTTCAAAATTCAACTTATTAACTAAATTTTTGAATCTAGAGTAAAATTGAGAGTGATTAAATTTATGGGCTACTGTAGTAGTAAAAGCCAAAGCATGACCATGAGAAAACCCTTCATTAGAAAAAACATATGATAAGGCATGACCAAGTGTAGTTGAAGAATTTCCAAATCCTAAACCAGAAATCATAGCACCATATGCTAAATTTTCATATTTTTGATCAATCAGTGCTTTTTCTAAAATATCAAATGCCTTTTTACAGAGAAATTTAGTATAATTATTTGCTAAAATGCTATCATATGCTTCAGTGCATTGTGCGCAAGCATCAATGGCAGAATTTTTAATTATTTTCATAGGTGCATTTTTAATAAAAAATGGATCAACAATTGCTATATCAGCCAAAAAATCATCACTATGAAAGCTAGTTTTTTTTCCATTTATCTGTAAAACAGAAATTCTAGAAACTTCACTACCACTACCAAAAGTGGTTGGGATCAAAATTTTTTCCTTTTTTAAATTATTTCCTACAAATTTTGCTACATCTAATGTGCTACCACCCCCTAATCCAATTATTGAAGAATAATCCTTATTGAATTCAGAGAGGATTTTATCTACTGTTTCCATAGAAGGATTTGGCTCAACTGAATCAAAAAGTTCAAAATTTTTAATTTTTATATAATCTAACCATCCTCGCGATTTTGCACCAGATGATGTTATCACAAGGGAATTATCAGGGAAATCGAAATTTTGACATGAATTCATACCAAAAATTATTTCTTTAGGCTGTCTAATTGTATACAAACGATTTGTCTATAATCTAATATTCTTTATAAGTACAACAATTATGAAACGTGATAATAAAGAATGAAAAATAGTGATAAATTAAAGAAAATATTAGAATCAAATTCTATTGTAAGAATTGGTGGAGCTTATGATGCATTATCTGCTAAACTTGTAGAAACATCTGGTTTTGATGCAGTTTGGGCAGGAAGTTTTGCAATTTCAGCAACTCATGCACTTCCAGACGCAAGTATTCTAACAATGACTGATTTTCTCAGAGTTACTGAAAATATGGTGGATGCATGTAATATTCCAGTAATTGCTGATTGTGATACAGGCTTTGGAGGTCCAGCAAATGTTAGTCATGCAGTAAAAAAATATGAAAAAGCTGGGATTGCAGGAATGAGTATTGAAGATAAAATATTTCCAAAACAAAATAGTCTTTTAGAAAATTCAAAACAAGAATTATTATCAGAAAAAGATTTTGTTGCAAAAATTATTGCTGCAAGAGAATCAAAAATAGAAGAAAATTTTATGATAATTGCGCGTACAGAAGCATTAATTGCAGAAAAAGGTATGGATGAAGCAATTAGAAGAGCAAAAGCCTATGAAAATGCAGGTGCAGATGCAATTTTAATTCATTCTAAAAAAAATACACCTGATGAAGTTTTTGAGTTTTCTGATAGATGGGATGGTAAAATTCCTTTAGTTGTAGTTCCTACATCATATCCATCAGTAAAACTAAATGAACTTGTCTCACATAAAATTAAAATGATAATTTATGCAAATCAATCATTACGGGTAGCACATAACATCATGTCAAAATTATTAAAAGAAATTATTCAAACAGAAAGTATTGATGAAATAAAAATAGAAATGTCCAGTATGAATGATATTTTTAAACTTCAAGAAATGTATAAAATCAATGATCAAGAAAAAATAATTGAAAAAGACTTAAAGAAAATGGGTTATATCAATTGAAAGAAACATCACAAAGAAAGTTTTTCAATTTTTTAGAAAAAAAAGGCATAGAGAATTTTATAGGAGTTCCAGATTCAACTATAAAATATTTCATTGATGAAGGTTTGAAAAAGAAAAAAATTTTGATAACTACAAGAGAAGAAGAGGCAATCGGAATAGCAACAGGGATGAGTTTGTCAGGGGGGAAATCTTTAGTATTTATGCAAAATGCAGGATTTGCAAATTCACTTAGTACAATTACATCACTTCTTCAATTATATAAAATTCCAATTATATTGATAATTGGTTGGAGAGGTTTTCTAAAAAATGATGCACCAGAACATGAAAAAATAGGTAAAATTCAACCAGACTTGATTAAAACAATAGGATTAGAATCAAAAATTATTGATGAAAAAAATTTGAAAAATGTATGTGATTGGGCAGTAATGAAATTAAAAAAAGGGAAACAAGTAGGAATTATAGTAAAGAGGGAATTTATTGATTAGAAAAGAAGCTGTAGAATTAATTGCCAAAGAAATTGGAGAATATCCTATAATTTCAGCAAATGGATTTATGAGTAGAGATCTTTACGAAACAAATGAAAAAGAAAGTAATTTTTACATGATTGGTTCTATGGGATTAGCGTCATCCATAGGATTAGGAGTAGCATTAAAAAATCAAAAAAAAAAAATTTACATTTTTGATGGAGATGGAAATATACTAATGAATTTAGGATCATTAGTTACAATTGGTTCATTAAAACCAAAAAATCTTGTTCATTTTATTTTTGATAATAAATCACATGAATCAACAGGTGGTCAACCAACTAATTCTAGTAAAATAGATTTGAAGAAAATTGCACAAGTAACAAAATTCAAAACATTTAAAATTTCTACAAAAAATCAAATTAAAAAAGTCATTTTTAAAATTAAGAAAGAATCTGGACCTATACTTGTTCTAGTTGAAATTGATAAGGGAGGAGGAAAAAGTATCAGAGTTAACATAACACCACCAAATATTAAAAACAGATTTACAAAATCACTTAGAAAGAAATGAATGCAATTATAATTGCTGCAGGTTCAGGTAAGAGAATTAGTAATGATGTAAGAGATACTCCCAAATCTATGGTAAATGTTGGAGGTAAACCGATAATAGAATATCAATTATCAATTCTAAAAAATGCAGGTATTAATGAAATTTATGTAATTACAGGTCCAAATAGTGAAAAATTTAATCTAAATAATGTAAAATATGTCAAAGATCAAAATTATGCTAATCATGATATTTTAGGAAGTTTAATGGAAGCAAAAGATCATTTAAAAAATGATGTTTTAGTTTTGTATTCAGATATTATTTTTGAACTAAAAATAATTCAACAAATTTTAGATTCAAAAGAAGATATTTCAATTGCAGTAGATATGAATTGGAGAAAAATGTATGAAGGTAGAACAGAGCATCCAATATCAGAAGCTGAAAATGTTTTATTTAACAATACAAAAAAAATTATGAAAATTCAAAAAAATATTCAAGATCAAAATGAAAATATTGGTGAGTTTTTAGGGATTATAAAATTTTCAGCTAAGGGTTCAGAGCTTTTTGTTGAAAAATATAATGAATTAATTAAAAATCATACTGGGATTTTTCATCAAGCACCTTCTATATCAAAAGCATATGTAACAGATATAATTCAAGAGTTAATTGATTCAAAAATTAGCGTAAAACCAATTTTGATTTCAGGAAAATGGTGTGAGATAGATACAATGGAAGATTTGAAAGTTGCTGAAAAAATATTTTCCCCTAATCACGTTTGTTAATCAGATTTTGTAATTCGTTCCATAAAATTTCTTCAGTTTTCTCACCAGTTCCAATCAAATTATTATTCTCATTTGGATCTAATTCTAGGTTATAGAGTTCTTTAGTATCATTATGTTCATTTAGAATTAATTTCCATTTACGGATGCGAATGGATTTAACATTAGGTTCTTTTGGAGGTACTTTTTCATTAAGTGGATTACCAGTTTCAGAAAAAGCATAAAGTTCAGGAATAGATTTACCTTCGATTAATGGTAACAAAGAAACACCATCTAAATCACTAAATGAATCATCTAATGGGATTTCTAATAATTCTAAAATAGTAGGCATAAAATCAACTGTTCGAATTTGTTGTTTTATTTCTTTAGTATTAGTTTCTGGAATTAAAAAATAAGTAAAAGTTTTGAGGGTATAATCATAACAAAAGGCGCCATATGCTCTTTCACCTATTTTTTCCCCTACACTAATTCCATGATCAGACATAACTAAAATTATAGAATTTTGATCAAAATTCAATTGATATATTTTTTCTAAAATATCATGCAAATAGTTTTGAGCTACCTGAAATAATTTAGAATAACGTAATTGATTTTTTTCTTTATTTGAAAAAAAGTCTTTACTAAAATTATCATATACTTTAAGAACTTCATTCATAATTCCAGTATGAATTTTACTATAATGTAAATAAAGGAAAAAATTTTGATTTTGGGAATTTTTTTGATTCATTTGATCTAACAAATTTTTGTGGCGCTCTACCAAATCATCATTTAATTCATCATGAACAACATAATTATCAAATCCTTGTTTCGGTACAACTAATTGATTAATTAAATCAGCATATGTATAATAATTATTTTCTTTTAAATATTCAGTTAATGTTTTGAATTTTTCTTTTTTGAATTTAAAAGTGGACCAATAACTATTGGTTCCTGATCTTGAACCAAAACATCCACTAAAAACAGCATGCATAGAAGCAATTGTATGAGGTCCATAAGTAATTGAATTAGAAAAGAATACAGATTTTGATTTTAATTTATCAAAAATGTTAGAATTTTGGGCATGATCAAGTCTTCCACCATCTATCATTATAATTATTATATTTTTTTTATTCATTGCAAAAAATTTCTATTATAATTAATTTTTTCCTTTAGAATCAAACCATGGAATTGTTTCTGAAATTGCTCTTTGAGTATTTTTCTTTCCAACTACAGAAAGTTCCCTTTGTGAATCACCAGCTATTTTACCACCAATTCTCAAAATTAATAATTTACCATTTCCTCTAAAATTATGTTTAACAAATGGTTTTACATATACTGAATCACCTGAATTTATTTTTTCATTATGTTTTTTGTTATCAAACATCCAATTTAATAAAATAGGATTTTCTCCAATGTTGTATACATATTGATGTAGACCAGAATCTAAATCTAAATCATCATTATCAGAGTCTAACACCTGAATTTCAAAAGCTTTTGAAAATGGTAGTGCTGAAGTAGATGCTAACTCACATAGTTCATATCTTTTTGAATCCTCTGGATAAAACCATGTTCTACATTTTTCACGATATCTAACAATTACTTTATCATCAATTTGATCATTAGGAAGTAAATCTCTTATATTGATAGTTAGGGCTTGTGAGATTTTCTCAAGTTCAGAAAAAGACGGGGTTTTAGATGCATCTATAAAATGATTTAATTCATCAATCGAAATAGAAGTTCTTTGTGATAACTCATCTATAGAAATACTTGCATTTTCTAGATGATTTTTTAACAAGGATGCACCTGAAGAAGTGATGGAGGAAAAATCTAGTGCAAATTTTGAACCAAGTTCAACAGATAAACCAGACAATTCTTGTTGAACATCTCCAGTAAGTTTTCCACCGTATGTCAGCGCCAGAATTAATCCATTTTCTTTAGCTCCTTTTCTAGTAGCAAATGTGTGAGGAGTAAATGGCGTAATGTACATAGAATCACCAGTGTTCATTATTGCAACTTTTTTATCACCATTTGAATCTCTATAATAAAAATTCACTTCACCAATAAAATACGTAAATTGATGCATAAAGTGTCCATTATTCCATTGAACGCTCGGATTTGATGGTTCATTATCATCAACAGTACACAATTCAAGAATCCATTCTGGTCTAAATGGTGCAACTGTACTCATGACAGTATCACGATATTCATAGTAAGGTTTTCCAGCTCTTTCCATTATTCTACTAGATTTTTCAGATTCATGAGATTTCATAATTTTTACACCAAGTGGACAATCATCCTTGATTATGTAAAAATCTCTGAAATTAACTGGCCAAATCTTAACAGCTCTTTCTACAATACTTTGAGAAATAATTTTTTCACCACGAATAATTGAATTGATTTTATCAATAGATATGCCTAATTCAACAGCAGCATCTTCGGGACGTCTTTTAATATCATTCAAAAGTCCAAGAAAAGTTTGACCAGATTTTATTAAGTGTAATTTTTCAGAATTACTATTTTCTATAAGCATATAATTTTGATTATTCTGTTACTTTTAAAATATCCCATTATCATCAAAAATCATATTAATAAAAAATATTACTAGATAGTGTATTTCTTACAAAAAATTGAATTTTTTATGTTTAGATATAATAATTATAAGTAATTTTGAAGAAAAACTATTCAATTAAATAATTAGTTGTCAGAATTTCTACAGGTTATTTAATTGAAGCCAAATATTTTACTAATTAGTATTGATTCACTTCGAAGTGATATGTGTGTTGGACAAAATAAAACATCATTTACACCAAATTTAGATTCATTGATAGATAAAGGAACATTTTTTTCTCAAGCAATCACATGTGCTTCATCCACAATTCCTTCATTTTCTAGTATTTTTACAGGATTATATCCATTTGCATGTGTCGGAAAAATAGATAAAATTGTTAGAATCAATGAAAAGACTGAATCTTTTGTTAAACAATTTAAAAATTTTGGATACAATTGTTATTCATTTGTGCCAGAAATTCTTAGTCAAGGAGGATTTGAAAAAATTTTTCCAGGAAATTTAGAAAAATTTGATTCATCATCATTTCTAAATGAAGGTATAGGAGATAAGATGATCAATAAATTATCTAAAGAATTAGAAACACCTTGGATATACACTATCCATTTATTTGATTTACATGGAAAAGTTACTTTGGATAGAATAGGAAATTACCAAAAATTTGGTAATAAAAAATTTGGTAAAAATAATTATGAAAAAGTTTTTTCTGCCATAGATGAATGGATTGGAAAAATTATTTCAAAAATTGATCTTGAAAATACTTTAGTTGTTCTTACAGCTGATCATGGTTCACCAGCTGCAGATTTTGATGACGTAAAAGACAAAGAAGGTGAAAAATTTTCTAAATCTATTGAATATGAACCAAGTACTTTATTTAAAATTGGGAGAAAAATTGCTAAAAAATTTCCTAATTTGTTAGAAAAACAAAGGGGGAAAATTTCAAAAACACATATTAAAAAAAGAAATGAGATTCTTGATTCAAAAAGAAAAGAAAAATTAAAATTAATTCAAACTAAAAATCTGTCACCATTTGAAGAAAGAATTTTAAAAAACACAGTCACATCTATCCCAAATGTTTATGAAGAAACTTGTAAAGTTCCTTTATTATTTTGTGGATTAAATATTCCAAATCAAAAAATTGTATCACAACAAATTCAAACGTTGGATATTTTTCCAACTATTGCTGAAATTATTTCCATGCCTATATCTGACCCATTACTTCACAGTAGAAGTCTTTTCCCCTTGATTAAAGGAGAAAAATTAGAAGAAAAACCTGCATATATTGAAACAGTAACAAATACTGAATCAGATGATATAATAGGAATTAGAACATCTAATTTCAAATATTTTCGTAATTCATTAGAACCAAAAAAAAATATTCATCTTTATGATCTGAAAACAGATCCTAAAGAAGAACAAAATCTATATCAGAAATACCCAAAAAAAGTTTTGGAAATGGAAGAAATAATTAATAAAATTAGAAAAGATGATTTGCCAAAACAATTATCTAATTTAACTGATGATGAATCAAATACTATTAAAAATGAATTACGAAAATTAGGTTATATCTGATATTATTACAAAAATTAAAATCATTTTATACATATCCCAATTTTCTTAATTCCGCTTCAACAATTTTTCCATCCTCTACATCCTTAATTTCTTGAGATTTTTTATTATCAAATCCACGTTCATTTTGTAATTTTATCAAAATTTGTTCCATGTTTTGTACAATATCATGATTGTCTTCTATTATATTATTCTCTTCAAGAGGATCTGTTTTTAAATTATACAAATGAGCATCTTTAGATTTATCATATTTGTTACGAAAGTATTTGAAATTAGAAGTTCTAACACCAATAATATTTGTTTGAAAAAAGTTAGGAGAATTTGGAGCAGCTTCAACTAAAACAGGAAGTTCTTCTAATTTTTCTCCTTTAATCAAGGGGAAAAGACTTTGTCCTTGAATCTCTTTTTGATTAAAATTGATTTGTAATAAATTCAATAGAGTAGGAAAAATATCTATACTTCTCACTTGTTGAGGAATAATTTTATGACTAGATATACCATGTCCAAAAAAAAGTAATGGGACCCTAAATCTTTCATCATAAACATTGGCATAACTCCAAATCGCATTTTTCATTAGTCGTTTTTTAAAAATTGAAATATCAAGATTGTCAATTCGTTCATATTCTGGTTCAAATTGTGTTAGAATTTTGGAATCTACTCTTTGAGTATATTTCTTAGAAAGTTTTTTTCTTAATGGCATTAAAGATTTTGGAAATTTGGTGATAATTTTATGCGCGTATTTGAAACTTTTTCCAGGTTTATGTTGACGTTTCTTAATATTTTCACTATGATATATTTCTAAATCTTTATCATAACTAGATAAAGCTAAACCATGATCGGCTGTTACAATTACTAAAGTATTTTCAAGATCAATTTTTGATAATAGTTTTCCTAACCAAATATCCATAGATGAAACAATTCTTTCAAAATAATTTGCACCATAAGATTTATCATCAATTTCAGAAGTTCCATTTTTCAATCTATATTCAATAGGAAAAGATAGCAAATGAAGATCATAAACTTGTAAATAATGAATCCAAGGTTCAACTAAAGAATTATTAGAAAATTTATCAATAATTTTTTCATGTATTTTCTCCATTTTCATATCTTCAAAAGTTACATCATACATATCAACTGAAGAAAAAATTTTATCTAATCCTAAAAAGGAGATTACATTTTGAAATGTTGAAGAAGTATTATAACCATTTTCTTTCAAATAATGTATAAAAGTTTTAATTTTTGGATCAATTACAAAAGTTTCTTCTGCTTGAACTACGCATTCAAATGGATATAATGATGTCAAAATACTAGAAACAGTTGGAACAGTACCTTGTGCTGAACAAATGGCTTGAGAAAAATAAACTCCTTTCTTAATCCAAGAATCAATATTTGGTGTTTTGGATGTTTTGGTATTACCAAAAAATTTGTCGCCACTTAATCCATCCAATACAAGAAATAGAATATTTGGTTTTGTTTCGGACATTTAATATTTTATAAAAAAATAAATGATATTTGTATTTGTTGATTTATGTATAAATTGAATCAAAAAAAATAAGAAATTAAATTATTTAGAGAGAAGTCTTTATAGTAAAACAAGAAGAAAAAATCATGCAAACTAAAATATTTATTTCAGTAGTAATAATCTTAGTCGTTTTATCATTTTCATATGGATTTTTTTCAGGACACTATAAAGTATTTCCTTTTGATCAACTACAAAACTTTAAAAAAAATTCATTCAATAATTTAGAAGAATTAAAATCAGAAAAAATATTTTTGAGTCCTGAAATCAAATCTATGATTCAAATTAATAATGAAAAAGATGTTTTTACAAAACGTCAAGATTTGAGTCAATTTATTTGGAAGAATGATGGATTTCCAAATTCAAAATTACCAACTAATATAATTCAAAATATTGAAGATTCGAGGTTTGCGAATTTTTCAAATTTGAATAAAATAGACAAATTAATAATTGAAATGAATATGGGAGTAAAATCTAATGTTTATTTATTGATGCCAATTAATAGTAATGAAAAATTAATTATTTATCACCAAGGTCATGGAGGAGATTTTTTCTTGGGTGAAAAAACAATTCAATTTTTCCTAGAAAAAGGATATGCAGTTTTAGCTTTTTCAATGCCATTGATTGAACCAAATAATAAACCATTCATTAAAATTGAAAGATTTGGAGAAATTAAATTAAATTCTCATAATTATTTTAAATTTTTAGAATCTGATAAATTTTCTCCAATAAGTTATTTTTTAGATCCGATAATACTATCTTTAAATTATATTGATCAAAATTATGAGTTTGATTCTTACAGTATGATAGGAATTTCAGGTGGGGGTTGGTCAACTGTCCTAATTTCTGCATTAGATGAAAGAATAACAAATAGTTTTTCAGTGGCAGGTTCTCTTCCGATGTATTTACGCTCAATTCCTGAAAATTTTGGAGATTATGAACAAACTATTCCACAGATGTACAACATTACAAATTATCTGGAATTGTATATTTTAGCATCATATGGAGATAATAGAAAATTCATTCAAATATTTAACAAATACGATCCATGTTGCTTTAGTGGAGAACTTTACAAAACATATGAAACAAAAATTAAAGAAAAGATGGAAAAATTAAAAGGTGAATTTCAAGTTCATTTAGATGATTCACATAAAGAACATAAAATTTCAGAAAATACTTTAAAATTTATAGAGAAATCATATTTATAAGAAAATAATTTTAAAAAAATTTTTATTTGTAAATATTATTATTTGATTAGGAAAATTTTTTATGGATATTTCAAAAAAAATTAAAATTGCTTTTATTTATAAAAAAAATAATGTTTTTCTTTCAGGTAAACACTTTGACAATACATACTTCCATTTTTTTATGGAAGAATTACGTAAAGATAAAAGAATTACAATAATAGATTTTCCTACAGAAGAGAAATTTGATGCTTCAATTTTAAAAAACAAATTTGAGATTATTCTATTATGGAATAATATTGGAGGAGGAATGCCAAATGAAATTGAAGGAATGGAAGAATTAAAAATTCCAGTCATTTCAAATGTTGCAGATCCTGTTTGGGCAAAAAAAGCTATTAAAAATCATAAAAAATGGAAGATAGATCATTATTTTCATTTTTATAATAAAGAAATGTTTTATTCATTATATCCTAAAAATTTTAAATTTAAAACAATAATTTTAGGATTAGATGCATCATTATATCAAAATGTGAAACCGTTCCAAAATAGAATAAAAAATAAAATTCTATTGACAGGTGCTATAGGAAATACAAAAATTCTTTCTAGAATTATCAATGACATTAAAACTCCAAAATGGAATGCATTAAGATTTTATCATTTACGAACTATGTGTTCAAAACTACCATATGTCGACTATACAACAACACTTCAACACAAATATGTAAATGATCAATATCCAAAGTTATTAGAAAAATATTCAGCCTCAATTGTTGCAGCAAGTTATAATCCAAACATAAAATATTGGGAAAATGCAGCAGCTGGTTGTTTAACTTTTATGGAAATAACAAAAAAAAATGGAGGAGAATATTTAGGATATGTTGATGGTGAAACTTGTATTTTCATTAATGAGAATAATTATGAAGAAAAATTCAAAGAATATTTGAATGATATAGATAATCCCAAATGGGGGAAAATTGCAAACCAAGGAAGGGAATTTACTTTGGAAAATCTAAATAATAAAAAGGCAGTGAATGATTTAATAGAAATAATAAATTTGTATATTTAGGTGAATATGTTTTGATACCATTTTTTCAACAAAAAATAACTGATGAAATGAAAGATGCAGTAAATTTTGTATTAGAAAATGAAAAATTCATTTTAGGTGAAAGTGTTTTTAAATTTGAAGAAGAATTTGCAAAATATATCAATACAAAATATGCAATTGCAGTAAATTCAGGAAATTCAGCTCTTCAACTTTCATTAATTTCATTAGGATTAGGTAAAAATTCTAAAATAGTCACAAGTACAAATTCATTTGTTGCATCTGCAAATTGCATTCTAATGGTGGGTGGAAAGCCAGTTTTATGTGATATTAATTTGAATGATGGGAATATTGACATATCAAAAACTTTTGAAAAAGCAGATGGAATAATTCCTGTTCATATTTATGGAAATCCTTGTGATTTTGAATCAATTAAAGCCAAAAGTGAAGAAGAAAAATGTCCAATTATTGAAGATGCATGTCAAGCACATGGTGCTGAGTATAATAATAAAAAAGTTGGAAGTCTAGGAGATGTGGGTTGTTTTTCATTCTATCCAACAAAGAATATGACAGTTGGAGGAGATGGGGGAATGGCCACTACAAACAATGAGGAAATTGCAAAAAAAATTGTATCATTACGAGATAATGGTAGATTAACACAAAGTGAACATGATAAACTAGGCTATACAATGAGACTAAATACAATAAATGCTGCAATTGGGAGAGTTCAATTAAAACAACTTGATGAAATGAATAATAGAAGACGGGAAATTGCTCGAATTTATAAAAAAAATATAGGAGAGGAAAATTTCTTAATTGAAAATCCCAATGGACATTCTGTTTTTCATCAAATAGTTCTCAAACATAAAAATCGAGATAAAATCATTGAATATCTGAAAAAAAATGAAATTGGTTATGCAGTACATTATTCACTACCAATTCATAAACAACCTCTTTATCTTTCATATGGATTTAATCTTAAAAATAGTGAAGAATTTTCTTCCCAAATTTTGTCATTACCATCATATCCTTCTTTAAAAGATGAAAATGTCAAAATAATTTGTGAAAAAATTAATGAAGTAATTTAATAAACCAATTTTTAAAAAAATTATAGTAAATTCACTTTTTCCAGAATGGAAATATCTTTTACACAAAGTAAATTAATTGTTTCTTCTAAAATATCGGGTTTATCTAATAATTCATCTTTAGATATTTGAAAAAATTTATTTTCTTTATAATTGGGATAAAATATTTTAAAATTATTTTCAATTAATATATCAATTATTAAAGCTGGATCACACCCACTCCATTTTGCTGATGCTTTATCCCATTCAATCAAAATTTTTAGATTATCATTTTGTAATAATAATCTAGAACTTTGTAAAACAAATAACTCTGGCCCATCAACATCAATTTTCATAAAAGAAATTTTCTCAATTATGCCCAAATTTTTTAAATATTCATCTAAATCAATTGAAGAAACTTGAATTGGTGTTTTATGTTTGTAAGTATCCAAATATTCAACAGGTTTATCATGATTTGAAATAAATCTTAATCCTGACATTCCATCATCACGTGAAAAAAATGTTGATTTAGTATCTTTTGTTAATATTGCCTTATTTTCTAAATTTACATTTTTATAATTATTTACATTTACATTTTTTGTAAGTATTTCAAATCTATCTTTTTTTGGTTCAAATGCAACTACCAAACCATCTGTACCAACAGATCTAGCAAAAATTAATGTAAAATATCCAATTGATGCTCCAACATCTATTGTATTATCTCCAGGATGTATCAAACTTTCTACGGCACGTGTATCTAAAATACCATAAATCCCTTTTGTAGAATATTCCTCATATCCTTTTGTAAGATACATTTTATGACCATGTACTTCTACTTCATCACTAAGAAAAATAAAATCAAAAAACCTCATAATTTTTCTTACAGTCTTTGTTTTACCATAACCCTTTCCATGACTAAGATTTTTTATAATTTTCTTGTAAATAGGTAAACCAATTCTAAATATTTTCATGATGTAAAACTCTTTTTAAAATATATAAATTAATTTAAAAATAAAATTTAGAAGTTATTATTTTTGTAAAATAAATTAGGCATATGAAAATAATTTATACATATTACATTTCAAGAAGTTATCCAATCTAGAAATTACACAAAAATTTAATTAATTGTTCGAATTATTTTTGCTGGATTACCTGCAACAACAGTATTATCTGGTACATCTTTCGTCACTACACTACCAGCTCCCACAATTGAATTTTTACCTATTCGTATTCCAGATAAAATAGTTGAGCTAGTTCCAATAGAGGCACGATCCTCAATTATAGTTTCAACCATTTCCCAATCTCCAGTTGTTTTCATAGAATTATCTTCATTTACAGAAAATGGGTATTTGTCATTAATGAAAGATACATTGTGACCAATAAATACACCATCCTTAATGTGAACACCTTCACAAATGAATGAATGACTGGAAATTTTACAATTTTTTCCGATGGTAGCACCTTTTTGAATTTCAACAAAAGTTCCTATTTTAGAACCACCACCTATAATACAATTATAAGCATTTACAAAATCATATATTTTTACATTATCACCAATTTGAATATCAATTAATTTTTTGGTATTTGAGTCAATATTAAGTAATTTCATATCTCTATAGATTCACTTTTACTCCATTATTTTTAATTGATTTTTGGGCAGATTCTAAAATATTAACAATAGTTAATCCTAAATCAAAATTTGAAATTGGTTCTGTACTCTTTTGAATAGAATTAATAAAATCTTCAGCCATATTCTTGAGACCTTCAATTTGTTGAATTTTTGGGATAAAAATATCTCCAATTCTATAATCAGTTAAAAATTTTTTTGTATGTTCTGGATCATATTTATTTTCATAACTTGAATCATAAATCTTAATTTTTTCCGTTGTTTCTAAATCATTGAAAACTATCATTTTTTTATCTCCACCAATAAGCATATATCGAATTTTAACTGGTGATACCCAAGAACAATTAAAATGAATTATTTTTTTAGTAGCATAATGTAATGTTATATATGCCATATTTTCTAAACCGTTTTCAGTATGAGAAATACCTGTAGCTTGAACAGAAATAGGTTTTTCATTTAATAAATAACAGCATATTGCGATATCATGTACAGCTAAATCCCACATAACATTAACATCTGTTTGAAATAAGCCTAAATTGATTCTAGTTGAATCAATATATTGAATTTTTCCTAATGAATTAGTATCAATCAGTTCTTTAATTTTTTGAATTGCAGGTGTATAAAGATAGGTATGATCAATCATCAAAATTTTATTTTTTTCCTTAGCTTTAACACCTAAAATTTTTGCTTTTTCAATGCTATCTGTTAGTGGTTTTTCTACAAGAATGTGTTTATTTGATTCAATAGCTTTCAAAGCCAAATCATAATGAGTAGATACAGGAGTTGCAATTACAATAGCATCAATATCAGGATTAGAAAAAATTTTGTCAACCAAACTAGTAATTTCAATTAATGGGTAAAGTTTCTTAGCTATTTCTAATTTTTTTATATCTAAATCACAAATATGAGAAACAAAACATCCTTCAATGTTCATAAAATTTCGTACTAAATTTGGACCCCAATATCCAAAACCAATTATTCCTATCTTAATCATAAGTAAAAGTTCGAGTCTCCCATCATAAACTTTTATGTTTAATAATCAATTTCAAGGGATTTTAAGTTAAAATAAGATTATAAATTTTCAGATTTTTTGAAAAAATCTAATTCTGTTCTTGCACCAAATTTTCTCTCTTTCATTAATTTTCTGTATTTATTTTGAAGTTCTTCTAATTCTTCTAATTCTTCTTGTGATAATTGTTCACCATTAGACATTTTGATAGTTTTTTCAATCAACTTTAAGCTTAGTTGTAATGTAAGTTCAGAATTTAAAAGTATACGAACCATATATGGATTAGTTTCTTGACCAATATCAATTTCTGCTCTTCTTGCTTTTGTTTTCTTGTAATGAGCATATCCAACAGCTATCAAAATAGGTACACCAATACCAGAAATCAATACTACATATTGAATAAAATTTGGAAAAATTATTTGAAGAGATGGAATTTTTTCAATTGCAAGATAATATGTAACTGTAAGAGTATTGATAGCAGCAAAAATAAATGCAAAATAAGTACTCCATCCTTGCCTAAAATAAAACCAACCACGAAAAGCTAGATTTTTTTCCATAAGAAATCACATAATTCATCTTATATCAATTTCACTATAATCTATTTTAAGCATCAAACTCAAATCTGGAAATTATAACGTGGCTTCACAGAAAATTTTGGGCGTATACAAATTATGAAATAAAAAAACCAAAGAATAGTTATAGTATAAATAATTTAAAAAAATTATTGAGGTTAATAATAGCATCAGGAAGTTTAGGAAAATATTTTCATTTAAAAGAATTTAATGATGCATTAATAAGATTAGGGGTTGATAGCAAACTAGTTAAAGAAATTGAATTTAGTAATGGATTTCCTAGTAAAAAAATCTCTGAATGGTTTTTGACCTCAAAAAAATTTCAACATTTGATTCAGGAGTTCAAACCTGATGCTATTTTTGTAGACAGACAATTACATTTTGCAAATGATACATTAAAAGCGAAAATTCCACTTTTTATTTTATTACGAGGTAATTATTGGTCAGAAATAGAATGGTCCAAAAAAACAAAAAACAAAGGACTAAAAAAAATAATTATTTGGTTTAGAAACAGAATAGCTGAAAAATGTTTTGAGAATGCAACAGCAATTTTTCCTATTTGTAATTGGTTAGAGGATATTGTAAAAGAACATCATCCAAGTCAAAAAACACATACATTTTTTGAAGGGATAGATGAATCTAAATGGTTTTATCAAAAAGGAATAAAATTAATTCATCCTTGTGTTGGATTATTACAAGATGCAAATACTTGGGGGAAAACAAAAGAGATGTTAGTATTAAAAAATGTGATAAAGACATTACCTCACATTCATTTCTATTGGGCAGGAGGGGGTTTTTATGAAAAGAAAATTTTAGAATCATTAAATGAATTTGATAATTTTCATTATCTTGGACGATTAGATTATCCAGGAAAAGTTAGAGAGTTTTTATCTGAAATTGATATTTATGCTTTAGTTAGTGGAATGGATATGGCCCCACTGACACTTAAGGAAGCAGAATTGATGGAAAAACCAGTTCTTGCCACAAAATCTGGAGGAATTCCAGAAATGATGGATCCCGATAAATCTGGATTTTTAATTGAAAAGGGAGACTATCAAACTTGGATAGATAAAATCACTTTACTATCAAAAAACAAAGAACTTTCAAAAAAACTTGGAATATGTGGAAGAGAATTTGTTATACAAAATTTTAGTTGGGATGTTATTGCAAAAAAATTTCTTAAAAATATCAAACCTTATCTGAAATAGTAATAATTTTTTATAAAAAATATCATTAATTCAATAATCTTTTTGAAGAAAGTTCATGTGTAACAAAAAGCCTATACCAAATTTCATATGCTAACAAACCCAAAAATTTGTTTACATATTTAATATCTAAATCATTTCTATTAAGATATTTTTTTATCCATTCATTATTTATTAGATCATCTTCAACCATTCTAGAATTTTCAAGAAATTCCTTGCATAATTCATGTCCATGAGAATTCCAAAGATTAATTGTATTTACACTGAAACCAAGTTTTTCTTTAGACACCAATGAATCTGCTTTGTTTTTTATAAGTAGATCTCTTAATGGAAGTTTTCCAATGTTTTTAGTTTTATCATATTTGAATTTACTAGGAATTTTTAATCCATATGAAATTAGATCTTCATTTAATAATGGTGAAAGTACTTGGATATCAAAATTTTTTGTAATTCTTGAATTAACAGGATTAAAATTATACAATAATTTTCCATTATAATCAGCAACAAAGACTTGTTCTAATCCTGATAATGAATTATCAAAATAAGGTAAAAGTAGTTTATAGATAGAATCCCAAGAGAAATTTAATTTATGTCCAAAAATAGATTCTTGATCAGAAACATGATCTCTTTCGTGACATGCTAAATACGCTTTGACTTTTTCCAATGGAGTTGAACTAGAATTAGTTAAAGATAAAAAATTTTTATACCTAAATGTATAACCTCCAAAAATTTCATCACCACCATCACCAGAGGCAAGAATATTTGAAAGTGTTTTAGATTTTTTTGCTACATAATACCAATGTAAATCCCAAAATGGTAATTTAATCTGACTTATTGCTTTTGGTAATTCATATAGATAATTATCAACATCTATAATATGATGATTGGCCTCAAATTTTTCTGCTATCTTTGATGCACTTGATGTTTCATCAACACTATTTGCAAATTTTATTGAAATTGCATCTATCTCAATATTTGGGTTTGATTTTCGAATTAATGAAAGAATTAATGTTGAATCTACACCTCCACTTAAGGCAATACATAATTTTTTGGAATTTAATGAATCAAGTTTTTTAGTAATATTTTTAGAAATTAAATTTTCAATTAATTCAATATTTGGTGGTTTATCAATTGTTTGAAAATCTTTCCAAGTTTTTTTAGGTAAATTTGGTAAAATCAATGGATCATATCGCAAAGTAAGAATGTTTGCTATTGATGAAAAATTCACTATTGGATCAGAAGTTTCCACGACCTAATCCTCTAAAAATTATTTTCTCTTTTTTTGCAGAAAGTGGATCTATAATTCCTCTTGTATCAATTAAGATTCGATTTTTCATTTTTACAAAAGAAGAAATTTCAATTTTTTTGAAATCATCATGACCTGTCACAATTACAGTTGCATTCATTTTAGGAAGTATATTTTCAAGGTTATCCTCAACCTCAATACCAAAAATGTTAGTTGAGGCAAAGAATGGATCGTAAATATGTACATTTACGCCTAAATTTTGAAATTTTTCAACAATAATTTTAGCTGGAGAAAGTTGAATATCTTTCACATTAGGTTTGTAAGAAATTCCAAGAAGTAAAATATTGCTATCATTTAGAGACATGTTACATTCAGAAAATGCATCAGAAGTAAGTTCAATCACATGTTCAGGCATTTTTTCATTTATCCTACGACTAGATTCAATAATATTTAGTTTGACTCCAACACGTTTTGCAGTGTTTAAAAATTGATACGAATTTATTGGTAAACATGGACCCCCAACTCCCGCACCTGGATAATGAACTTGAAAATTATACTTCTTTTTAGCAGCTTCTAAGACTTTCATTGTGTCAATTCCTAATTTTTCAAACATTAATGATAATTCACTAACAAATGCAATGTTAATATCTCGAAATACATTTGTTGTTAATTTTACTGCATTTGCAGTTTTACAATTAGGCATTTCAATAAGATCAACTGAAAAAACAAAATTATAAATCATTTTTATTATTTTTGCAACATTATCGTTTATTCCACCTACTAGTCTAGGAAGATTAGTAAAATCATGTAATATTTCACCAGGATTTGCATTTTCAGGGCAAACTCCAATAAGAAAATCTTTTTCAATTTTTAATCTTCCTGATTTAGATATCAATGAAATCATATCATGCTCAATAAAACCTGGTTCAATAGTACTTTCAACAATTACTAATGAGTTAGGAGATAATATTTCTGAAAGTTTAGAGGCCACACTAATCAAAGCAGAATAATCAGGAATATTATGTTCATCCATAGGAGTAGGTAATGATAACAATATCAAATCAGAATTAGGGACTGCATCTTCAATTTTTGTTGTAGCAGAAAAAGTTTTTTTGATTAAAACATCATTAAAAATTTCTTCATATCCAGGTTCATCTTTTAAAGGAAAAATTCCAGAATTGATATTATTAACCAAATTTTCATTAATATCAACACCTATAGTTTGTAAGCCTGATTTAGCAAATGATAATGCGGTAGGAAGACCAATTCTCCCTATCCCAATTACACATACTCTAAGTGATTGTAAATCTAGGGATTTTCTTACATCTTCAAGATTATTCATATTAATTTTCATAGACATAGATATCACAAATGATATTTTTGACCTATTTTGACCTTATTTTAATTTGTAAAGTCAGTTTTTACTGTAAAATTTAAAAACTTGATGATAAAATCAAAAGTGGATTTTCGTGACTAAAATTGTAATCACAGCTGCTGGGAAAGGCACAAGATTACTACCATTTACAAAAGAAATGCCTAAAGAAATGATTCCAATTTTTTCAAAAACACATTCAAAGAGAAAAATAGTCTTACCATTATTACAATATATTTATGAACAATTATACTCAATGAATTTTAGAAATTATTATTTTGTAGTAAATAAAGAAAAAAAATCAATTAAAGATCATTTTACGCTTAATGAAAAATTTTTAAAAAGTTTAACAGGGAATGAAAAAGAAAATATTTCAAAATTTTATGAGAAATTAAAAAAATCTCATTTAGTTTGGATCAATCAAAACAAGCAATTAGGATTTGGTGATGCAGTTAAAGGTGTGGAAAAATATATTGGAAAAGAAGATTTTATTGTACATGCAGGAGATGCAGTAATATTAAGTGATTCAAAACATCCCATTTTACGTTTAATAGAAACTGCAAAAAAATATCCGGATGCAAAAGTGATTTTATTATGTAAAAAAATAAAAGATTCCAAAAGATATGGAGTTCCAACGGTAATAAAAATATCAAATAATTTATTTATTGTAAAAGAAGTTATAGAAAAACCTGATAAACCTAAATCAGAATTTGGAATATTACCATTATATTATTTCAAATCAGATATTTTTTTAAGTTTAAAAAAAATCAAGCCTGGAAAAGGAAATGAATTTCAGCTAACTGATGCCATACAAAAACTAATTCAAGAAAAACAAAAAGTTATGGCAATTACATTAGAAAAAAATGAAGATGAAGTGGATGTTGGAACAATTCAATCATATAAAAATGCACAAGATATTACATTTAAAAAAGCATAAGTTTTGAGAAGAAAATAAAATAATCAATTTACATAGTAAGCTATTTTAAAAGATATTATTTGAAACAAATATGAAAAATTTTCTTATTACAGGAGGTGCAGGGTTTGTTGGAAGTCATTTAGCTGAAGAATTAATTAATAGAAAAAATGAGGTTACAATTTTAGATGATCTAAATACGGGTAAAATGACAAACATTGAAAAAATTAAAGATAAAATTAATTTTATTAAAGGGGATATTAGAGATCAAGTTATTTTAAAAGAAATTTGTCAAGATAAAGATGGTATATTTCATCTAGCTGCAAGAGCATCAGTTCAGGAATCATTCATTAAATCTAAGGAATATCAAGATGTTAATGTTAAAGGAACTGAAAATATTTTCAGACAAGCAAAAAAAAATGGAATAAAGGTAGTATATGCAAGTTCATCAAGTGTATATGGAAACCCTACTAAATTGCCTATAACAGAAAATTCTTCACTAAATCCAATAAATCCATATGCCCAAACAAAAGTAGACAAAGAAAATCTTGCAAAAAAATATGCAGAAAATGGACTAAAAGTAATTGGAATGAGATATTTCAATATTTTTGGAGAAAGACAATCTAAAGAATATGCAGGAGTGGTGAAATTATTTTTAGAGCGTATTGAGAAAAAATTGCCTCCAAAGATTAATGGGGATGGTTTACAATCTAGAGATTTTGTGTATGTCGGCGATGTTGTTAAAGCAAATATCTTGGCTATGGAAAGTAATATTGATTATGCATTTTTAAACGTAGGAACAAATACAAATATTTCAGTTTTAGAATTGGCAAAAACAATAATCAAAGCAGCAAATTTAGATTTGATACCAATTTTTGGACCTGCATTAGAAGGAGATGTTAAGGTTACAATTGCTGATATCAGTTTAATCAATAAATTATTAGATTGGAATCCCACCATCACTATACAAAAATGGTTAGAACAAAATGTATCCGTTCAAAATAATTAATTGTGGATAAGCTAAAGTATTAAAAATGGAAAGAAATTAACAATGAAAATTTTAATTGGTGGCTCTAGTTCAAAGATTTTTCATTTGACAGAATTTTCAAATGCTTTAAACAATTTAGGTATCGAAACAAAAGTTGTCTTTGATTCAGATTATTCAGATAGATTTCCAAGTAGAAAGATAAAAAATTGGTTCAAATCAAAAAAGATATTTAAAAAATTGATTAATGAATTTAAACCAGATTTAATTCTAGTAGATAGACAAAGACATTTTGGATTAGATGCCATAGAGGAAAAAATTCCACTTGTGATTCATTTGAGGGGAAACTATTGGAAAGAAATGGAAGAAGCTGGAAATACAATTTACAAATCATTTCCAAAAAAAATTGCTTTGAATTCATGGAAAAAAATGGGAAGAAAATGTTTTGAAGGTTCAATAGGAATAATTCCCATATGTAATTATTTGAATAGAATTACAAAAGAAAAATACCCAGATAAAGATACATTTGTAATGTATCAAGGAATAAATCCATCCAATTGGTTCCATGAAAAAGGAATTCAGTTAGAACATCCTTGTGTAGGATTACTTCAAGGAGCAGTGATTTGGGATAAAACAAAAGAATTACTTATTTTAGAAAAAGTTCTTGAAAAACTACCTAATGTGAAATTTTATTGGGTAGGAGATGGACCATTCAAAGATGAAATTCTCTTACGATTAAAAAAATATAAAAATTTCAAATGGTTAGGAGCATTTCAATATCCAGATAAAGTTAGAAAATATTTGAGTGAAATTGATATTTATGCTTTAATTTCAGGTTTAGACATGTCTCCATTAACTTTACTTGAAGCACAATTAATGAAAAAACCTGTCATTGCAACAAAAATTGGTGGAATTCCAGAACTGTTGATAGATAAAAAAACTGGATTTTTAATTGAGAAAGATGATTCTGAAAAATTAGTTTTAAAAATTTTAGAATTACTAAATGATTCAAAAAAAGCAAAGGATATGGGAATAGAAGGAAGGAAATTTGTTGAAGAAAATTTTTGTTGGGAAATTATTGCAAAAAAATTTACAACAGATATAAAAAAAATGTTAAACAATAATAAATAAAATTAGATTGAGTTTTTTCCTGTTACACTTATTCCGCTTTCAATTTCTTTAAAGTTTGTAATTTTTAATGTAGCATTTTTAAACCAATTTTTTACTTCTTTTGGGGTATGTCTAAACGCAAATTTTGGAGAATACCAATCAAAATTCACACCAACACTTCTTTCAAAATTGTCAGATTCATCCCAAAAACATTTAAGAAAATGCCAATAAACAAAACGTTGAACATCATATTCTCCGGCTTTAACTCCTAAAAGTGGAATATCATAAGGTATTTTGATTTTCTTTTTTAATTGTGCCAAACTTTTGCCTAAATAAGCCATTTGTTTAGAAAATTCAGTACATTCTATAGTAGACATTTTTACTGTTTTGTTTCGAATATAATCATCTACATATTCTCTAACTGGAGCTTTTTTGTTATAAACATAAATTGAAATATGTCCAGAATTCGTTAAAAATTTTGTTAGATATTTGAATGATGTTTCAGTATTTTTTGTATGATGAAGAACTTGATCTGAATAAATATAATCAAAAAATTTTCTTTTAAATGGTAATTGACGAAGATCAGCTTGTAAAAAATGCACATTAGGTAATTTCCCATATTTTTCATAAGCAAAATCAATACTTTCACTTGCATCTAATGCAATAACTTCAGAATTTTTATTAGTAGAAAGAAATTTTGCGCTATTACCAATTCCAGTTCCTGCATCTAATATCATATTTTTAGAATTCAAAAATTTATCAAAGTTTTCTTTAGTTTTCCATCCATATCTTTCTAAAAACCACTTTCTTTGAAAATTAACCCAATCTTTTGCTTGATGATTTTTATGGTGTTTTTTCCATTTTTCACTAAAAGCATCTTCTGTTTTAACAAAATCTTTAGTGTTATCAACTACAAATCTAGGAATGCCTTTTGTAATTTTAAAATCATCTTTACATTCATGGCATTTTATAGTGCCTTCTATAATTTCAGAACCACTTTTTTTTCTAATTTTAATTTTAACTGATTTTCTACATGTCGGACAGACTAAGAAATCAATAAGTTTTTGCTTCAAAACCATATTAAAATTGAAATTACTAAATAAAAACTAATAATTTGTAATTTCAATTAAAATTAATTTTCATATAATTTAAGATATTCAGGTAAAAGAGTATCCCAGGTGAAATTTTCACATATGAATTTAAATGCATTTTCCTTTAATTTGGACTGTAATTCATTATTTTCTAATAATGAGTTTATTGTATTAAGCATTTCATCTGGATTTTCAGGTGGGATTAAAATCCCAGTTTGATTATGGTGGATTATTTCTGAAACTCCACCTACATCAGAAGATATAACAGGAATTTTTAGATAAAATGCTTCTTTGATTACTTGTGGAAGACTTTCCATTCTAGATGGAACTATTAGAATAGTGGAAGAGTTTAAAATTTCCATAGTTTTTTTCCAAGGCAAGTCAGTACAATAAACAACTTGACCATTAATTTTAGATTCAATTTTTTTTAAAATATCTATTCCTTTTTCATAACTATCACGACCAATGTAAACAATTTGATTTTTCTTTTTTTCTAATTGTTTAATATTTTTAAATTTTTCAATATCTATCGGTGCAGGTAAATAAATGAAATTCGAATCAACTTTTTCTTTATAATATTTCTTAACAGTTTTTGAATCAGTTGTTAGTTTATCAGATATTTTAAATGCTTTGAGTTCTGCTTTGCTTGCCAAATTTCCTGTTGTTTTAGAGTGTAATGCTGTAATTTGTTCAGAATATACACCATGTACTGAAAGAATTTTTTTGTTAGAATTTACATATTTCATTATAAATGCAGATGGAACATTCCACGCATGAACTGCATCAAATTTATTGTGATTTAATAATGATTTCAGAATTCCAAAAATTGTGAAAGATGGATTTTTTAATTTTTTAACAGGAATATGTGGAATCTTCATTAATTCTACATCATGACCTTGTTCTCGTAATTTTTCAGCAACTCTTTTTGCATGTCCACCAATTCCACCAGAATATCGTGGAGAAATGAAAAGAAATTTCAATACCAAAAAGAATTTTACCATAGTTAAAAAGGATTAATTTAGAAAAAACATAGTCATGGCATCAAATCAGAAATTATAAATCATTATGATTTTTAGAGTAAATAATTGGATATTAAAGCTATAAAAAATTCCATATCTAGAGAAATTAAAACTAGAGTAATTGGGAAAAAAACATACGGTTCAGAATGGAAAGATGCTGATGATGAATGGTATAAAAAAATTCATGATTCAAATTATTTAATTCATGAAGATTTTATTAGATACTTCAATGGGAAAAAATCTCAAATTAAGACAATTTTAGAGGTTGGGTGTGGTACTGGAATATATCCTGTTAAAAATAAAGAAATGTTTGAATCATTTCAATATTTAGGAATTGATATTTCAAAAGATGCAGTTGATTTTTGTAAAAAAAATTCTCCATATGAATTCAGATGTGGAGATATTATCAAAATGGATTTAGAAGAGAAATTTGATCTTGTATTTTCACATGCTGTAATAGATCATGTTTATGATATAGATAATTTTCTAAAGAGTCTTGTTAATGCAACAACAAAATTTGCTTTTGTGAATTCGTATAGAGGTTATTTTCCAGATATAAAAAAACATAAAATGAAATGGCGAGATGATCAAGCATGTTATTTCAATGATGTATCAATCATAAAGATAAAACAAGTATTATTAGATTGTAATCTTACAGAAGATGAATTTGTTATTAGACCGCAAGATAATGGTCATGGAAAATTACAAACTGCAATAGAGATTTCAAAAAAATAATTTACATTGTTGCTTGGGATGCATCATGGAACATTTGACTCTTAGCACAACCAGCAGCCAATTCATCACCAGCACCACGTCTCATTAGTCCTCTGTAAAGACAATCCTCTAATTTGACATCTTCTCTTTGTTCCCATTCCTCAACAGTAACTGAGAATTTTTTTTGAATTCTATCTCTATACCATTCAGGAATTACATTAAATGCACAAAATGGAACTATTCTAAGGTCTGGAGTTACATAATGAATATCACATCTTTGTAGCCTTTCCAAATCTTCATTGTATTTGTCTTGGAAGTGCATCATTCCAAGGAATAATCCTTTGACGTGCCATGAACCAACTGAATCAAATGATCTTTTCATGAGGATATTTCCAAACATTTTTGCCAAGTCTAATCCTGCTGGTTGTTTTTTTGAATCAA
>Ga0209992_10000160_pt1 | contig 93016 bp, 92 predicted proteins | sample 2SBtaG_2_FD_182564 | JGI IMG/M metagenome (GOLD analysis project Ga0209992, IMG submission 182564) | Deep subsurface microbial communities from Kolumbo volcano to uncover new lineages of life (NeLLi) - 2SBTROV12_ACTIVE470 metaG (SPAdes)... | ecosystem: Environmental > Aquatic > Marine >... | reverse complement strand
TGCTCTGTCTTTAAGTTCTTCGCTGCTAGTTTAGCTATCTTTTGTAGTTCGTCTAAATTCATATCTGTTTATCCTTTACCCAGTTTAGGGTAATAATAAACAGTTACACAGTTTTAGTTACAGTCTCATTATATCAGTTCAAGCTCATAACGCTGGGATCGGTGGTTCAAGTCTTCGGTAACTGCTCGGTCTTCGTTCCCGACACGACTCTACCGTTCACCTCCATGTGAACGTCCTGCATTACACTAACACCTCGATTTTGTCTCCTGAGTCGTTCTACCTCCTGCGTCCTTGCAGTCGTACATCCATGTAGGCGACCCATAGCCACCATTATAAATCCTATTACTTATTATCAGAGTACATGTTAAAAACTATCCGAATTTAACGGTTTTAATATCTGAAGTACTAAGACTCAACTTTAAAAAGAATTAATATAATTGGAAATTTAAGCTAGTTTTTCAGTCATAGCCTCAATTAACTCCGCACTATTATTGCTTGGTTTATTTACGACTGATGAAACCATATGACACCCCATCTCATCACTAGAGTAGGGTTTTAATAATTCATAATCACCATCATTAAGCCATCTATCATAGTCATTAATTTCTAAAATAACCGGCATACGGTGGTGTACTTCCTTCGTTAAATCATTTGCTTCAGTAGTAATAATGGTAAAAGTATTCATTTCATCATTCTTTTCCCAAAGACCTGCAAAACCAAAATAGTCATCATTCAATGGGGAAATCGCATAAGGTTGTTTATTTCCTCCTGTATTTAAAAAATACTCATAGCCCTACCCGTTTTAGTCTTAATGCATTTCCGACAACTGATAGAGAACTGAAACTCATCGCTGCTGCGGCAATCATTGGTGATAACAACAAACCAAAAAACGGATAGAGCACACCTGCCGCAACTGGAACACCGAGTGAGTTATAGATAAAAGCAAAAAATAGATTTTGTCGTATATTGCGCATGGTAGCGCGACTTAATCGTATTGCTTTTACGATGCCACGTAAATCACCTTTAACTAACGTCACGCCGGCACTTTCCATTGCAACATCCGTCCCGGTACCCATGGCAATTCCAACTTCTGCCTGAGCTAATGCCGGAGCATCGTTGATCCCGTCTCCGGCCATGGCCACTTTGTACCCTTCACTTTGTAATTTTTTGACGACTTCTGCCTTCTGCTCAGGTAATACTTCCGCAATCACATCATCTATATTTAATTTTCGGGCTACGGCATTAGCGGTTGTTTTATTATCGCCAGTAAGCATTACTATCTTCACTCCTTCCTTGTGTAAGGCTTTGATAGCTTCTGGCGTTGAAGTTTTAATTGGATCAGCAACACTGACTATTCCTGCTGCTTTATTATTAACTGCAACAAACATAACCGTTTTACCCTCACTGCGTAGTTCTTCTGCTTTTGCTTTAAGCGAACCACCTTCAATATTTAATTGTTCAATTAAACGAAAATTACCGATCGCAACGCGATAATCTTTCACTTTGCCTGAAACACCTTTGCCGGTAATCGACTTGAATTCCTTAACATCAGAAAGTTGAATATTTTTTTCTTCTGCACCAGCAACAATAGCGGCAGCTAATGGATGTTCACTGCTGCGTTCCAGACTGGCGGCCAACATTAATATCAACTCATTATCAAACCCCTCTTCCGTAATGACATCTATTAATCTGGGCTTGCCTTCTGTTAATGTGCCCGTCTTATCAACCACAATGGTGTCGATCTTTTCCGTGACCTCAAGTGCTTCCGCATTTTTAATTAACACACCGTTCATAGCCCCCATACCCGTGCCTACCATAATAGACATTGGCGTTGCTAAACCCAGGGCACAAGGACAAGCAATAATCAAAACGGCAACAGCATTGATCACGGCATAAGCAAGCCTGGGTTCCGGCCCCAATAAACCCCAGACAATTAACGTTATGATTGCGGCAATAACAACAGCAGGGACAAAGTATCCCGAAACAACATCTACCATTTTCTGTATAGGTGCCCTACTACGTTGAGCCTCCGCAACCATGTGAACAATTTGAGCCAATAGCGTATCACTACCGACACGTTGTGCTTCCATCACCAGACTGCCAGTACCATTTACCGTTGCACCAACAAGCTTATCTGCAATACGTTTGCTAACGGGAATAGGTTCACCCGTCACCATGGATTCATCAACAGAACTACTACCTTCTATCACAATACCGTCAACCGGTACTTTTTCACCGGGACGAATTCGTAATTTGTCTCCCGGTTTAACATGTTCTAAAGGTATGTCTTCTTCCGTTCCATCTTCATTAATTAGTCGTGCAGTTTTTGGTGCCAGACCTAATAACATCTTAATCGCGGCATTGGTTTGACTTCTGGCACGGATTTCCAGTACTTGCCCTAATAAAACCAATGCAGTAATAACTGCCGCAGCTTCAAAGTAAACCGGCACAACGCCCATTTCGTTTCGTACAGAGGCAGGAAATAATTCTGGCAACAAAACGGCAATAAAACTGTAAGTCCAGGCCACTCCAACACCGAGCGCTATCAAGGTAAACATATTCAAGTGTTGTGTTTTTATTGAGGTCCAACCCTTAATAAAAAAGGGCCAACCACTCCAAAATACAACTGGAGTAGCTAGTATCAATTCAAACCATTGCCGTGTTTGTGGTTTAATCAGTTCAGAAAAAACATCGGGCCAGAATTCAGAACCCATTGCACTGATAAAGACAGGCAAAGCTAGAGCGACACTAAACCAAAAGCGTCGTGTCATATCAATAAGTTCTGTATTGTCTTCTTCTATTTTCACGGTGACAGGTTCAAGCGCCATGCCGCATTTCGGACAATCGCCTGGACTATCCTGAACAATCTCCGGATGCATAGGGCAAGTGTATTGTGTTTTTGATTGACCGCCTGGTGGCGTAAGCGCTTCCAATGCCATGCCACATTTTGGACAATCGCCTGGATGATCCTGTTCAACTTCCGGGTGCATTGGACAAATGTAGTTCACATCTTTTCCTGATGTTTTTACAGGTTTATGTTGGTTATTATTGCAACACTCTTTCATGCTATTTCCCTCGAGTAACACTTTCAATTAAATGGCAAATCGAATGACCGATAGGTATCGCATCATCCATGTGTTCCCACACTCGCAATGCTTTTTCCATTCTCTTTTGTAAAGCCATTGCTTCTTCAAATTTCTTTTTATTGTTTTTAATTCTTTTTTCAATAATATTTCTGACTAATGGGCAAGGTGTTTCTTCTTCTCACTTGCCTGGTAATCTGTTTAATTTCATTCAGCGTATACCCCAATGAATATAAATTTACACCTCAATGACTATGTTGATGAGATTGTTGGTCGTTTCCTTCATCACTCATGTCTGATTCTGTTCCATGATGTCCATAACCCTTAGCTTCTTTTTTCATTCTACTGAATTCAGAATTTGAGAGGCCTTTTGCTGACTGCAAGAATGCAACCACGGGCCAGATTTCATCTGCTTGATGAGTCTTACAAAATGCTGGCATCCCGGTCATACGTATACCATTACTGATAATCCAGAACATTTCTGCAGCTGTTCCAGCTTCTACTAAATGCTCCAAATCGGGTGGGGTTGGATTCAAACCTTGCCTGATAATACTGGGCTGCTGACCAGGTTCTCCATGACATTGTGCACACATTTTTACATAGTCGGACAGACCTGCGAGAATCATTTCATTATTCTTGATGTCAGGTACTTCAATATCTTTCGCGCGTCTCTCTACTGATTTCTCCATAGTTGTATGTAGTAGCCAGGTAATAAGTGGTCCGTCTTTGACAGTTGCTGCAATGTTATATATCCCTGACTGGACAAAACCGTATACGCCAACTAAACATATCGTGATTAAAATTACCAAGTGTTTAAATAGTTTCATTTTATGAGAACCTTTCTTTTATTTACATTATCGTATCAGCGCATATTTTTTCCAGACCAAATAAACAGCAGGAATAACAATTAATGTTAATGCTGTTGCGCTAAGCATACCGCCAACCATTGGTGCAGCTATTCGGCGCATGACTTCAGAGCCTGTACCACTACCCAACATAATGGGTAGAAGTCCTGCAATAATGGCTGTGGCTGTCATCATGATTGGCCTTATTCTTAATAAGGAACCTTCTACAATAACTTCTTGCAAATCTGTTATGGAAAGAGATTGATTTCTTTTCTCAAGCAGTTCTTTGCGATTATTCAGTGCGTGGTTTAGATAGACCAACATAATGACACCGATCTCGACAGCGACACCTGCAAGCGCAATAAATCCGACACCAACAGCAACTGACAAGTTGTAATCCATCAGGTATAACAACCAGAATCCACCACCAAGAGCAAAGGGGAGTGTTCCCATAATGATGAACACTTCCATAACGCTTCGAAAATTCAGATAGAGTAGTAAGAGAATAATCACCAGTGTGATAGGTATAACGACCTTAAGACGCTCCGACGCACGAACCATGTATTCATATTGACCGGACCAGTTAAGTGAATAGCCTGCCGGCAAGTCGATTTCTTTATTTACCGTTTCCTGTGCTTCCTTAACATAACTACCTAAATCACGCCCTTGTGTATCAACAAATACCCAGCCATTTAATCGGGCATTTTCACTTTTAATCATAGGTGGACCATCTTCAATCTTTATAGTTGCTACATCGCCTAATGCGATTCTTGCTCCTGCCGGTGTCACTACCGGAAGCAATTGTAACTGTTCAATTGAATCTCGTATTCTGCGCGGATAGCGTAAATTAACGGGGTAACGTTCCAGACCTTCAACAGTTTCAGTCACATTCATGCCACCTACTGCTGTTTTTATGACCTCCTGAACATCAAGTATATTTAAACCCAGTCGTGCTGCTTTTAAACGATCCATATCAATATTGATGTAACGACCACCAACAACACGTTCAGAAAATACCGATGCCGTACCCGGTACTTTTTTTATGACTGTTTCTAACTGTCGACCTATATCCTCGATAACTTCCAAATTAGGTCCGGCTATTTTTATTCCAACAGGCGTTTTAATACCGGTGGCCAACATATCGATACGTGTTTTTATCGGCATCACCCATGCGTTCGTTACACCTGGTAATTGCACGACGCTGTTCAATTCGGCTTTTATTTTTTCCATAGTCATGCCTTCGCGCCATTCAGAACGTGGTTTAAACTGGATTATCGTTTCAACCATAGTTAACGGTGCCGGATCAGTCGCTGTCTCTGCACGACCAATTTTTCCTCTGACACGTTTCACTTCCGGAACCGTGCGAATTAATTTATCGGTTTGCTGTAGTAACTCCTGTGCCTTACCAATAGAAATACCGGGGAATGTTGTCGGCATATACATCAAATCACCTTCATCCAATTCCGGCATGAATTCCGTTCCTATCTTTGTTATTGGCCATAATCCAATAACCATAATCAAGAAGGCTAACAAGGTAATCGTTTTAGGTGCTTTTAAAACCGTATTAATAAAGGGGCGATAGATGAAGATGAGTAAACGATTAATCGGGTTCTTATGCTCAGGAATAACTCGGCCTCGTATGAATAAACCCATTAGCACTGGCACAACTGTAATTGAAAGACAGGCCGCCGCTGCCATGGCATACGTTTTGGTAAATGCCAATGGCTTAAATAATCGACCTTCCTGCGCCTCTAACGTGAACACGGGTAAAAAACTAAGTGTGATAATTAAAAGCGAAAAGAACAGCGCCGGCCCAACTTCCAGAACTGCCTCTTTCATAACGCGCCACCTGTTTTCATCGGTTAATGGCGTTCGTTCCATATGTTTATGGACGTTTTCTATCATAACAATGGCAGCGTCCACCATCGCGCCAACCGCAATGGCAATGCCACTTAATGACATGATATTGGCATTAATACCCTGAGCATACATAATCATAAAAGCCGCTAAGATACCCAGTGGCAGACTAATAATGACAACAAGCGCTGAACGAAAATGAAATAAAAATATTGCACATACAAGGGTGACAACAATAAATTCTTCCAGTAATTTATCTTTTAGAGAATCAATTGCGCGGACAATTAAACTGGAACGATCATAGGTTTCAACAATCTCAACACCTTGTGGAAGGCTTTGTTTGAGTTCTTCCAGTCTCTTTTTAACAGCATTGATTGTCTTTAATGCATTATCACCCCAACGCATTATGATGATGCCACCCACTACTTCGCCTTCACCATCCAGTTCGGCAATACCTCTTCTTAACTGTGGCCCAATTCTTACTTCGGCAATATCCGAAAGTAAAACCGGAGTGCCTTTATCACTGACATTTATAGGAATATTTTCTAATTGATCAAGACTACTAATGTATCCTGTTGCCCGAACCATATATTCCGCTTCTGCCATTTCAATCACAGACGCACCGGCTTCTTGATTAGAACGCTGAATGGCACGTCTTACAGTTGATAGGGGGATGTTATAAGCCCGTAAGAGATCAGGATCGACAACCACCTGATACTGTTTAACCATACCGCCAACTGTAGCGACTTCGGCTACTCCGGGTACAGTTTGAAGTTCATATTTAAGAAACCAGTCTTGAATTGAGCGAAGTTGTGATAAATCATGATTACCTGTTCGATCAACTAATGCATACTCATATATCCAACCTACACCCGTAGCATCTGGACCCAGCTCAGGCTGGACTCCGGGTGGCAAACGTCCTGATACCTGACTTAAATATTCAAGTACGCGTGAGCGTGCCCAATAAAGATCCGTGCCCTCTTCAAATATGACATAAACATAGGAATCACCAAAGAAAGAATAGCCACGGACTGTAACAGCATAGGGTACTGATAACATCGCTGTCGTTAACGGGTATGTAATTTGATCTTCAACGACCTGAGGCGCCTGACCAGGAAAAGGGGTTTTAATAATTACCTGTACATCAGAAAGATCGGGGATTGCATCTACTGGTGTTTTTTTAAGAATATAAAATCCACCAACGAATAAAATAAGGGTCAGTAATATGATCAGAAATCGATTATTAATCGACCAACGTATTAAGTAATCAATCATAATCTACTCCACACTCATTTCAGAATGATCTATTGAAGTATCATTCATGGAATCATCTTCTATGGAGGTTTCAACCGATTGCATACGTCTCAAATTTGCTTTTAAATTTGATTCAGAATCAATCAGAAATTGAGATGAAACAACAATTTCATCACCTTCACCAAGACCTTCTTTTATTTCAACCCAATTACCGCTTTCCATACCTGACACAACTTCCTGAGCCTGAAAACGACCCTCACCAAGCGCCCGTATGACACGTTCCTGATTGGCACCACGAATCAATGCTTCACGTGGGATACTTATGACATTATTTTTTTCTCCCGAAAATACGGTAACGTGCGCATACATATTAGGCATTAATTTTTCTTCGGCATTATCAAAACGTAATCGAACACGTAACGTTCGTGTCACCGGATCAAGATCAGGATAGATATATTCAACTGACCCTTTCCAGATAACTCCTGGCATTGAAGGCAACTCAGCTTCAGCGCTTTGACCTTGCTTAACCCAATTCGCTTGTCGTTCAAATACCTCTGCCAATAACCAGATGGTGTCCAGATTGGCTATACTTAGTATTTGCGTTTCCGGTTTAATGTACATTCCTTCTCGTACGCCTAGATTAATCAGCACACCTGATTGCGGAGCGTAAAAACGAATGTTCTGAGTAACCTTTTTATCTTTCTCTAATCGATCAATCTGTGATTTTGATATGCCTAAAGCAGAAAGCTTCTCCTTAGATGCTTCAGCCAATCCACGATTACCGCTTGCTAATGCTTGTAAATATTCTTCCTGTGCATTAACTAATGGTGGCGAATAAAGCTCAAATAGAAATTGTCCTCGTTTAACCTGTTCGCCTTCAGCACGAACTTTTAACTTTTCTATCCAGCCTTCTGTTCTGGTATGAAGATGATTAATCCGTGTCTCGTCGTAATCAATGTAACCAACCGTACTGATCCTTTTCCATAAAGAGCCGCTTTCTACCTTAGCCAGACGAACACCCAGATTATTTATGACCTCCGGTCTGATTTTTACAATAGGTTCACCCTCACCCATTTCTTCTTCACCACCTTCGTAGACAGGAATCAGATCCATGCCCATCGGTGATTTTCCAGGCTCATCACGACGATATGTTGGATTCATTGGCGCAACCCAATACTCAATTTTCTTCTCTTTTTTTTCTGATTGCATTTCCATATCAGAAGTTTCTGCGTCGGAATGAAAGAAATGCGAAACATCAAATTCTTTGGCGAAAAATACGCCCACTGCAACTGCAATCATTAACAGCAAAACCATAGCAACTGTTTTCATAAACCTTCTCCAACAAAAAATAATAATCTCGCATGAGACTTCGCCTGATTAATACGAATTTTTAGCATATTCAATTGTGTGTCGAGCTCAGTTAGTCGAGCACGCATTAATGTCGTAATATCAGTGATATCATTCTGGTAAGCCTTTAATGTTGACTCGGAATTTTGAGAAGCATCTATAATTGTTCGTTGTTGATAAAGTTCATAACGTTCTCCAAGTCGAGACCAAAGCGCATATTCCCTCTCAACCTGTCGTTTCAAATCAAGTAATAAATCAGATCGGGCATACCTGGCAGCCATATGTTGTAACTTGGAGGCAGCCAGTTTGCGGTCCTGTCGCTTATCAGTGAATAGTGGTATATCCATTAAAATCATTGCTGATGCAAAATCATCACGGCTACTGCCATTCAGATTATTTCCTGAGCGCGCACCATAAGTAAGATCTATCATCCAACCTGGCTTATATTGCTCTTGTGCAATATTTATATTTTTTTCATTTGCATCGACAACAGCATCTTCTGCTGTTACAAGAGGATGATTAGGAAGTTCATCAACAATCGTTCCTAAATCAGGTAATGCTTTTAATTCTGGAAATTGCGCGTCCAGTGATTTAATCGCATTTTCTTCTCTGATCCACTTCGCTAGTTCAGCAATGGCCACTTCTTTGGACCCTTCCACTTCGGTAATTCGATCATCGATTAATGAAAGCTCGAGTTGAACACGCAAAACATCATGTTGATTGTCTCTACCAACTGCGTATTGCCGTTGCGTAATATCAAGTAGCTGTGTAAATAATTCACGATTTTGATCGAGAATTGTTTTTGTATGGAGCTGCAAATAAAGATCGAGATAGCTAATACGTACTGATCGTAAAACCATTTTTTCCTGATTGCCTGCTTTTGCCAAATCTACATTTGCTATATCAAGTGTTTGTTGAGACTTGAATTGTAGCGTTCGCCCTCGAGGAAACTTTTGTTGAACACCAAACTGAAGTTGTGTCATATTTTCCTGGCTTCGGTCAAGACTGTTAATAGGAAGGTTCATCATTCCTAATTTCAATTTAGGATCCGACAATTGCCCATCGGCAATGGCTCGTTCGCTTAAACTTTCTGAACGAGCAATAAATTCCTTGGTTATAAAATCTGAATCTAATGCTAATTGTTCTGCTTCAGCCAAGGTTAATTCATTAGCAATTAATTTAACTGGAACTATAAATAAGAAAAATATAACAACATATTTTTTTAATCGGATAACACACATAACACACCTCTAATACATATAAATAACGACGATTGATCTGGACGACCAATCAACGAACACGTTAGATGGTGTTTCTTTAAATCAGAAGTATGGTGTAGTTTTGTAGAGGAAGGGGTATCGTCCTTTCAGGCGGCGTCACTATTCGATAGTTAGATACAGGATGTTTAGATAACGTTAATTGCGGTACAACATAAATATAGAAGTCGGGTATTTTTTTTATCTTTTCTGTTAAATCAAGATTCTTTCCACTGTTGGCTATTACACTAAGATCATCGCAGTCACAAGCGCCCAGACAGTGGCTATTATTGTCATCTTTCTGTTTATTCGCAGATACATCCGATCCATGTGTATGACAAGCATTTGATGCCTCAGTTATTTGCTTACTATGATCATTAATATCTATTGCCGCTAAACAAGTTTGGCACAATAACAATAACCAGCCACCAACGAATATTGATAGCGTGATTGATGCGATCTTGCTTTGCTTGTCTTTAAGTTGCATTAACATAGTTACGATTATGGTTCATTTTATATCGATAATACAAGTAAACATTGATAATTATTGATTAATGTCAATAAATATATGACATCACAAACCATATAAAATTCGTTTAAATTTGGACAAGTGTGCCAATTTTCTCGCTTTGTATATCCCTGTACTCAGACCTCGACCACGGTAACAACGGATTTCTAATTATTGTTTTGAGCTTGCCATTTTTGTATACGGTGATTACCGAAATCGGCCGCAAATATCGTTCCATCTGGCGCAACAGTTATCCCCACAGGTCGATCAAACTGACCTCGTCCTTTGCCTTTTTTGCCAAAGGCAGATAGAAATACCCCATCAGTAGTGAATTTCTGAATACGGTTATTATAAAAATCCGTGACATAAATATTTCCTTCTAAATCAGTAGCGATTGAACTGACGGTCGTAAACCAACTATTGAAAGAACCTTTAATATTGAGACCGAAGGGACCACCCCACTTGTGTAAAAACTGACCCGAGCTTGAAAACACTTGCACACGATCATTGTAACCATCGGCCACATATACTGAGCCATCAGCAGCAATTGCAACATCCGTCGGATAATTAAACTCTCCTGCCCAGATACCCACTTTTTTGCTTGTTCCCCATTGTTCAATAAACTCACCATCGGACTGCAAATGCTGAATTCTTTGATTGTAAAAATCGGCAATATAAAGATCGCCATTAGAAGCAATGGCAACACCACCCGGAGCATCGAATTCACCTGATTTCGATCCCGCCTGCCCGATAGCACGCAGCGGCGTTCCATCCAAAGCGAAGACTTGAATGCGGTCATTCCAATAGTCAGCTACATAGAGTTCATCACCAACAATACTCAAGTTCATAGGCCGACCAAGTTGGCCAATGCCATCTCCTTTACTGCCAAATTGACGCTTGAAGTGTCCATCAAAGTCAAATACCTGAATGCGTGCGTTACGCGCATCACTGACAAACACCTCATCATCAGTAACAGCAATTCCGGTTGGGTCATGAAATTGTCCCGGTGCTGATCCTTCTTCACCCCATGCAGTGATAAAAATATAACTCGGTTCCGTTGCCGAAGGAATCCATAGCAACCAAATTATTACCATTGTTAATAGTAAAAAAACTATCAAACTCAGAAAATTTTGGATGCTGTTTTTAAATTCATTGTATTGGATAATTCCGATTAAAAATTAACCCGGAACCCGGCACGAAGAATAAAATCATTTTCTAATGCCGTACCATTTAGATCCTGAACCACAGGAAGTTGTAAAGCGCTCTCTATGACCCAACGTCGAGTAACATATTGGAGACCCGGCGCCATGAACAATGTAGTGCCGCCAGAATTCGCGTCATTGACAGAAAAAGTACTGTTCTTATTTTTATAAATAAGGTTGGTCTCAAATACACCATAGAGAAATCCGGGAACCCCTCCTTTTAGTTTTTTTGGCCAAAGACGATATTGAAAAGAGGCGTCAAATCGAGCAACATCACCAAACTCAAAATCATTCGCTTCCGTGTTTACCTGATAAGAAAGTGCCGTATCTACTTCAAAATTAAGCGTCTGGTAAGTTAATACTATACCGCCAAAGGGATCCCATGAACCGGAGCCAGCTTGTACACTGGCTGGTAACTTTCCTAAGCTATCTTGTTCATCATCTTGCCCAGTAGGCATTTCCAGTCCTGCAAACGGACTGATACGAAGTGTACCTCCCGGCCAATTTTTACGAAATAGTGTGTAGCGACCAAACAACTTAAGGTCACCGATATCGTTGACACTGCGATTCTGTCTTATACTGGAAACATTGATAGCCAGATCATTGTCAATATAAGGTAAAACACCAATTAACATTACATCACTGCTTAAAGCATAACCAAGCACTGAAATTATTTGTTGGGAAGTACGATCGCGATCAGCACCACTCGGATCATCCCCTGATTGATTCAATACAATTTGTTCTCGAAGTACGAATTCGTTTTCGGCGAGACCGATTGCTGAGTTAAAAGTTATAGGACCGCTCCATGCATCATCAAACCAGACTAAAGCCCCGATTATGATCAATAGAGACATTTTTGGAACTTGAAGTATTGGCTGCCATTGACTCAACCCCGTCATTTTATTATTTCACTGTATCGCTTAGTGCAAATGAACGTAGTGTAAAACCTGCTTTCGTAACTGCATCACGAACAGGTATTTCGTCAAGAGTAAAACCTTCTTTCATAATCAATAAAATCTGACTCTTTTCAATATCCGTCTCTATACGCTTGATGCCCTCTAGTTTACTAAGCTGTTTTTCTATGCCATAGACACAAAAAGGACAGGCCACGCCATCAACGCCTAATTGATATTCAGTAGTAGCTGCGTATACCAACGAAATTGAAAATACATTAAGTATAATTATTAAAATAAGTTTCTTCATATTGAGACTCCTCAAGAGAATCGGTATACCAATTTTTTAATTAGTGTCGTGAACACTAAGTGCCTCCAATATTGGACAATCGCTAATTGGAGCCTGCCCGGGGCAAACATTAATTAATTTCTTTAAACTCTTTCGCATTCGTTGCAACATTTTTATCTTGCTTTCAACATCGTCCAATTTCTCTTGGGCTAATTGCTTAACGGCACTACATTTCGCATCAGATTTAATTGACAACAATTCACCAATTTCCTTAAGTGAAAAACCCAGTTCTTTCGCTTGTTGAATAAATGAAAGACGATCGATTGCTTCACCTTTATATTGACGATAACCGCTTTCCTTTCTTTCAGGTTTTTCTATTAAACCCTCTTTTTCATAATAACGAATCGTTTCAACACTGACACCAGATTGCTTGGCTACCTGACCAATAGAATATAGGGGCATACCGTAATCCTCATTAAGTTAGGTAAAGTATAAACCCTAAAGTAAACTATAGAGTCAAGCTTTCGATAATATATTGATTTTATTGCGGATTTAGTGATCAACTCATTAAGCAAAAGCCAGAATTCACTAATGGTGTTAATGACTAGTCTGATAACAACGCAAAAGTGTTGTTATCAATTCTTGATTACTTATCTGTCCCTAAACAACATCCTTCATGATTTAATATTCCCTTATTAAATATGTTGCCTTCTAGTCTTTGAATATAAAAATCAGGTTTCTTTTTGAAAACGTCTACACTATGTGGACAATGGCAAAAAAATATTTCCTGATTGCCAATGTTTATTTTATCTGCCCACTTACGTGGTTTTTCAGCCAAACAGGTTGGGCATACAATTAGTTCTTCTGTTTCCTGCAGGTATTTTCGAGGATCAGTTATAAAAATATCGACACATCCCTGACAACAAAAATAATATTCTTTACCGTCATGATTATAGGCGACCGAATTTTCTCTGCTGATGCCTAACCTCACTAGTGAACAACCGCATGTAGAACAAATGATCGTTCTCATTAGTTTCTCCTAGTTTACCAAGTCATCCATTTGACCCGAATATTTTTATCGTCCCCATCAACGCCAAAATAAAAAGCACCGCCAGTAATACCACTGCACTCATAAAATGCGCCTGCTGCACTCCCGGACAGAAGAACAATAAGAATAGGCAAATGGCATGGACAGGTAATTACAGCAGTAAACGCCAGAAAATAGCCGGTAATTGTTCGTCGGTAGCGAATAGAATTATTATTGATATCCGACATTGAAACATCTCAGGCTGATAGATTTTTTATCAGGTCGCACCTCGAATCTAGAGAGGCATAATTTCGCATGTTAGCAATCACCCGGCACAACAAGAGAGTTCTTTCACATCTTTGGTAAACGTCTGCGCGCAAAGTTTGATTCCTTCAACCATAGTCAGGTATGGGAATAACTGACCAGCAAGTTCTTCAACCGTCATCCGGTTGCGGATCGCCAGTACCGCAGTCTGGATCATTTCACCCGCTTCGGGTGCTAATATCTGTGCGCCAATCAAACGGCCACTGTCCTTTTCCATCACCAGTTTGATAAATCCATTGGTATCGAAGTTGGCTAGTGCGCGAGGTACGTTTTCCAAATCCAGAGTACGTGAGTCAGTTTCTATTCCCTGGTCGTTGGCTTGTTGTTCGGTCAAACCAACTGTGGCCACGGCCGGCTCAGTAAATACAACGGCTGGCATAGCGGTTAAATCGAGTGTTACATCACCGCCAGTCATATTGATGGCCGCACGGGTACCGGCAGCGGCAGCCACATAAACATATTGCGGTTGATTGGTACAGTCGCCGGCAGCGTAAATATGCCCAACGGATGTGCGCATGTGATCGTCGATCTCTATGGCGCCGCCCGGCCCGGTCTTAACGCCCGCATTGGATAAAGCCAATTCATCCGTGTTGGGTGCACGACCCGTTGCAACAAGCAGTGCATCTCCGGTAATTTTTTTCCCCGCGATCTGTAAATGGAATTGTTCGCCATCGTGATCCACGCGATCGGGTACCGTATGTAATAGGATCTCGATCCCCTCTTCTTCAAACACCGCTTTAAGTCCATTACCGATATCCGCATCTTCTTTTGACAAAAATGTACTACGCGCCATTACGGTAACCCGGGAACCAAGTCGACGAAAGGCCTGGGCCAATTCCAGCGCGACCACCGAACCACCCATGACCAATAGATGTTCGGGTAATTGCTCGGCCACCAGAGCCTCGGTGGAGGTCCAATAAGGAGTATCGGCCAATCCCGGGATATCAGGAAGTACAGAATGGGCACCGGTCGCAATCAGTATCCGATCCGCATAGATTGTTATCTCCTCATTGTCCTTTTGAACCACTGACAAGGTATGCGAATCCTGAAACTGGGCAAGTCCATGGACAAGATTAATATTCGGATTAGTCTCCAGAATACTTTCATACTTGGCCTGACGAAGTTCCTCAACGCGTGCCTGTTGCTGAGTGACCAGTGCCTTGCGATCAATGTTCGGTTTTGTTAATGGCACACCGTTAAAATGGTGATGCGCCTGCAGGTGAGCGATATGTGCGCTACGGATCATAATCTTGGAGGGTACACAGCCAACATTAACGCAGGTGCCGCCGATCACATCACCGCGTTCAATAATGGTTACCTGTGCACCTTCATCTACCGCACGGATAGCCGCAGCAAAGGCACCGGAGCCACTGCCGATAATCGCTACATGTAGCGATTCATTTCCACTCGATATATCTTGTGAGTCGGAGTCCGAGGCACAGCATGAGTCTTGTTCGCCTTGCTCATGAACTGTATAACCCAGTGCTTCAATGACAGCAATAATATCAATGGTGTTAATACTGTCATTGGTAATCATTTCGGCACTTTCTTTGGGATAGGAAACATCTACTTGTTGTACGCCTTCAATGGCTTCCAATGCTTCTTTAATATGGCTTGCACAACTGGTGCAGGTCATGCCTTGTATTGATAGTGAGATCATTTGTTTTTCTCTTTGTGTTTTTATTGGAGCTTCATCAGTTAATTTAAATCAGCGGGCTGTACTTCACAGGACTCATCGTCACAGCGTTTATTTGCAGGAGAAAAAATATCCCACAACGAGACCACGACCATCAGCCCCAGCGCCGAATAGGTGGCATAAGCACTCCAGCCATACTTGAACCAGGGATAAAGTGATAACAGCAGTAATACCGGGCCAAGCATGCCAAGCAGGCTGCGATGCCATTGCTTGTGACTAAACCAACCTAAAGCGTTAGCGACAAGAACAATACCTGCAAACAATGGCAGAAAAGTATTAATCAAGGGCCATTCCCATTGACTTAAAAAGCCCATGCCAATTGCAGCACCAAGGCTTGCAATAGCAGGAAAGCACAGTGCACAGCCCATCGCCGCGCCCAGCGCGCCAAGAGAACCGGCCTTATCACCAATACGGGTCAGTACATTCAGTAGATTGGTCATAGTCATAGTCTTACTCCTAATTCTTAACGGTGGACGGATAACCCGCGTTGGTGGTTGCTTCCGTCAGGGCTTCGACCGACGTTTTTTCATCATCGAAAGTGACAACCGCCAGTTTGGTCTCATATGTGACTTCGGCTTTGCTAACACCGTCGACCTTCTGCAAGGCCCATTTCACGGTAATGGGACAGGACGCACAATTCATCGTAGGTACTTCAAGAGTCACGATTTTTTGTTTTGCGAACGCGCTCATGCTTAATAGAGTCAGAAGAGTTATTAAGATTAATTTTTTCATTATTTCTCCAGGGATTAAAATTTGATTTTTTTGAATCTAGTTATCAAGCAAATCAGATGATCCATTATTTACTGGATGACCTGCGTTCGTTGAAGACAGCACGATGGTTTCAATGTCTGCGGCTTTATATATGAATCCGTATTGTGATTGTTTGTTAGTCATCTATTCCACTCCTAAACAATAAATAAATTGGCATAATAAGGAAATGTGATTATGACAATGAGAATGATTGAAACAATCCAAAAGATAATGCGCTGGTTTTGTATTACTTTCGGGTTAGCACAATCAGTATCTTCTTCACACTGCTGCGGGATCAAATATAGTTTACGAAAAACGATAGCCAAAATAATAAGTGTTGCTACTGTAAAATACGGCCTATAGGGTTCCATTGATGTAAGACTTCCAATCCAGGCACCACTAATTCCTAGTCCTAAAAGAAGCAAAGGTCCGAAGCAGCAGGCCGAGGCACCTATAGCAGCCAGTACAGCAAGCCACAGGGGGGTTATGGTTGATGAGTTTTTAGACATGTGTTGCATTCCTCCCTGCAAGCAGTACGTCGCCTAAGTAGACCTTATCTACGAGTCTTGAAATTATTTGCATCGTTATTTGCCCTTATCTTTTATGTATATATTGTATATGCTACATCCTGTAGTCACTACAGGATCAAGGGTTAAATTCATGGTATCAAGAAAAAGTGGTTTATCACGCGGCATACTGGCTAAGCGAAGCGGTGTGAACAGTGAAACGATACGGTATTACGAGAAAATTGCGTTAATGCCAGACCCTGTTCGTAGTGAAGGAGGACATCGGATATACAACGAAACACACTTGCAGCGCTTATCATTCATACGGCGTTGTCGAGAACTTGGGTTTACGCTGAAAGAAATTCGCGGTCTATTCGATCTTGTTGATAGCGGAGACTACACTTGCGCTGAAGTGCGTGACCGAACAACCGTGCATCTGGATGATGTAAGACAGAAAATACGAGATCTTAAAAAGATGCAAAACACTCTTAAATCAATGGTATCTCAATGCGATGGTGGACTTGTGCCGAAGTGTCCTATCATCGATACGCTACTCTCTTGACTAGTGTCCGCTTTCAGAAGCGGACATTCACAATCAACAGGGATACTTTGTTTTCGCTCAACAGTTTAGGTACTTGAAAACCAGCCTTTCGTCCTTTTACAAAAAGAAACTAACCCAAGCATTATCGGTACTTCAATCAAAACACCAACCACAGTGGCGAGTGCCGCACCTGAAGATAAACCAAACAACATAACAGCCGTTGCAATAGCCACTTCAAAATGATTCGACGCACCAATCATTGCTGTAGGCGCCGCATTTTCATAAGAAAAATTCATGAAACGGGCAATCCCATAAGTTATTGCGAAAATAAAGATGGTTTGAATAAACAACGGAATAGCAATCCACAGTATCGTTAACGGATTAGCAATAATGACATCGCCTTTAAATGAAAAGAGTAATATCAATGTTAATAATAATGCTGTGATAGTAACCGGTGTTAGCAAATGCAAAAACTTTTCTTCAAACCAGACTTGACCTTTATTAGCAATAATCCATTTTCTTGAAAAGAAACCTGCCGCTAAAGGTAGAGCAACATAAATACCAATTGATATAAGTAATGCCTGCCATGGGACGGGAAGTTTTCCGACGCCAAGTAAAAAACCACCTAACACACCAAATAGAACTAGCATGACCAAAGAGTTGATTGCCACCATAACTAAGGTATGACCATCATTACCTTTAGCTAAATAGCCCCATACCAATACCATTGCCGTACAAGGTGCAATGCCTAATAAGATACAGCCCGCCAAATAACTTCGCCAAAGAGGAACGGCAAGCATCTTAACACCTTCTTGCATTACCACTGTACCGGAACCGTATTCAGCTCCGAGTGGTAAATCTAATCCAAACGGCATTTTCACATAATCCAATGCTTCGGCACCGATTAAATTTTTAAATAGTATGCCGAGAAAAACATAGGCAATGAGATACATGGTGAAAGGTTTAATCGCCCAGTTAATAAATAATGTTAGACCAACAGGCTTAATACTCTTTCCTGCTTTAACAACTTCTGCAAAATCTATTTTCACCATAATTGGGTACATCATGAAAAAAAGACAAATGGCGATCGGAATAGAAACGATAGGCGCATCATTAATAACGATACTCATACCATCCAGTGTTTTGGCAAATTCAGGTGCAAATTGTCCTAATAGAATACCAAGAATAATACACAAGCCTACCCAAAGTGTTAGGTAACGCTCAAACACACCCATGTCATGTTTTTTTTCATTCATATGATTTATTCTTCCACGTTATGGGAATCAATTTGATCTTGTGATAGATCTTTTTCAAAGAATCCCATGATTATTTAAAGTTAATTCTATTCAAATTTTATATTGGTCTTATTGGAGATGATGAGGACCAAACATAATAATAACCATACCGATCAAACAGACTCCTACACCGACAAAATCAGTAATCGTTGGTTTTACAGAATCAACGGCCCATAGCCACATAAGAGCAACACTAATATATACACCACCGTATGCTGCATACACACGACCTGCAGCCTGAGGATGAAGCGTAAGTAACCATGCAAATACACCTAGGCTTAAAGCAGCGGGTAATAACAACCAGGCTGATTTATTTTCTTTTAGCCATAAATACGGCAAATAACAGCCAATAATCTCAGCGAGAGCTGTGAGTATAAATAGAAAAAATACCTTTATAATTTCCATAAATTACCTAAATATGAAACATTTAACGAAGTGCAGGCAATTTATAGATCATGCACAGATACGATTTTCTGGACGATTAGACATGTTCTTTAGTTTCTTCAAATCATTTTTATATTGTTTTTCATTCATGCTGCCTTTAAGTGCAGCTTGAAGTAATTCATTGGCCCATGATGGTAATTTTGGATTTATACTGTAATAAATCCATTGCCCAACTCGTTTATCGTTAACGACTTGCATGTCTCTTAATGAGGCCAGGTGACGTGATATTTTTGGCTGTATGAGGTCGAGCGCATAAGTTAATTCACAGACACACAACTCACCTTCCTGCATTAACAACATCAAGCTACGTAACCGTGTTTGATCCGACAATGATTTCAAAAGTATTTCAGGTGTCATCTTCATGCGATACAATATACGCCTAGACATATATATGGTCAACCATATATTATATGTCATCTTGCTATTTGAGGTTTAGAAATGTCCGAAAGAACACTAAAGGTATTGTTTTTATGTACAGGTAATTCTGCTCGTAGCATTATTGCTGAAGCATTATTACAACGATTGGGACAAGGTAAATTTGAAGCCTATAGCGCCGGCAGCATACCCAAAGGTCGTGTAAACCCTTTCGCCTTAGAAATTCTTGAGCAAAATAACTTCAAGACAGATTCATTCAGAAGCAAGAGTTGGGATGAGTTTGAAAAAGAAGGCGTTCTAAAACTGGATTTTATATTTACAGTCTGTGATAACGCGGCAAATGAAGTGTGTCCCATCTGGCCGGGGCAACCTATCTCGGCACATTGGGGTATTGAAGATCCCGACCAACCCGAACTAAGCGATGATGAACAACGTAAACTATTTCAAAAAACATTCAGAGAGCTTGAACAACGTATTAAAATATTTACCGGTTTACAATTCGACAAACTTACTGACTTATCTTTACAAGAAAAGTTGGATGATATCGGTAAAGTTAGACCCGAATAAATCAAAATTATTATTAAATACTTCTATCAACACGAGCTTTAATTGCTTCACGAAAAATTTGGTAACTTCCATGTAGTACAACAGTTACAATTATTGCCCCAATGATTAAATCAGGTAATGCCGATTCAAAATATGCTACCAATATCCCGGCAGTAATTACGCCTACATTGGCAATCACATCGTTTTTTGAAAAAATCCAGCTTGCACGCATATGGACCTCGCCATCTTTATGTTTACTTAGCAACACCAGACAGAAAACATTAGCTGCCAGAGCAATTAGGGAAATGATAATCATAAGAAGCGACATCGGTTCACTACCGAAGATGAAGCGTCTAATCACTTCGAAGAGCACCCCTAACCCCAGTAGCATCTGGAATATTCCACTTAGCATTGCTGAATTAGCTTTAACAAGTGCACTTCTTCCAATAGCGTATAGTGCAATAGCATAAACCATCGCATCCGCTAACATATCGAGTGAATCTGCAAGCAACCCGGTTGAATCTGCTATTAATGCGAAAATAAATTCAAACAAAAACATGAAGCCATTAATCATCAATAAGACAGTTAACACCTTGCGTTGGTTTTCAGGATCAAGTTCAGCATGACAGCCACAATCACTCATGATTCTGCCTCAACATTTACAGCAAACCACTTATAAAGAGCAGGAATAACAAGAAGTGTCAGTATTGTTGATGTGACTAAACCACCTACTACTACAGTTGCTAAAGGTCGCTGAACTTCGCTGCCAGTGCCTGTTGATAGCAAAAGTGGCGTCATGCCCAGTGCGGCTACTAATGCGGTCATTAAAACTGGTCGAAGCCTCAAGCAAGCACCGCGAATCGAAGCCTCATCAATATTCATACCTTCATGCATCAATTGATTAAGATATGTAATCAATACAATTCCATTGAGTAACGCGATACCAAAGAGTGCGATAAAGCCAACGGAAGCAGGGACAGACAGGTTTTGACCACTTAACCACAATGCCACTACACCGCCGACTAAAGCCAATGGAATATTTAATAGAATTAAAGTGGCATTTTTAAATGAATTAAAACTACTGTAGAGCATGATAAAAATTAGAAACAAGGTAACAGGGATCACTATCGCCAATCGTTTATTCGCTTCCTGTTGCAAACGAAATTGCCCGCCCCAGGTAACGAGATAACCTGGTGGGAGATCTATACTTGCGTCAAGTTGGTTTTGTGCATCTTCAACAAAGGTAACGATGTCTCGGCCAACGACATTACTTTGTATCGTGATAAAGCGTTGGTTGTTTTGACGCGTGATCTGTCTTTGACCAACAAGTTCTTCGATTACCGCAATTTGTTCCAGAGGTACTTTTACACCATCAGGTGTTTCGATTATTAATTGCTGAATATCCTCTTTTGTTGATCTCGCATCAGGACTATATCTCACAAAGATATCGAAACGTCGTATACCTTCAAAAATTTGTCCTGCTGATACACCACCAATTGCTGCCCTAATTATATTTTGTACATCTTCCAGATTAATTCCATAACGGGCGATTGCTTGTCTATCAGGACGAATACGAAGTTGCGGTACACCAGAGACTTGATCAACCTGGACATCAGCAGCACCTTCTACTTCTCGTATTACTTCTGCTATTTCATCTGCATATTGTTTTAGAACATCCAAATCATCACCGAAGAGTTTGATAGCCAGCTCGGCTCTAACACCTTCAAGTAATTCATCCACTGTCATTGCAATAGGCTGAGTTAAATTGGCCTGTATACCGGGTATATCTTTTATTTTTTCGCGTATTTGTTGTTCGATAAAAGGTTGATCTTTTGGCTTCCTCCATTCCGTATTAGGTTTAAGAATGACATACATCTCGGCTGAATTAGTTGGATCAGCATGTGCGCCTACTTCGCCTCGACCAATACGTGATATCACCTTAGTCACTTCCGGAATATCAAGTAATCGTTTTTCTACTATCATCGTATTTCGTTTGCTCTCCTTCAACGAAATCGAAGGTGCCATGGTCAAGCGTACAACAATCGTCCCTTCATTCAGTTTTGGTGTAAATTCAGCACCAAGGCGAGGAAATATCATTGCGCCTATCAGAATCAAACCAACAGCGATGCTAACGGCAAACATTCTGTTATTTACAAAAAATCGAACAACCGGTGTGTACAACTTGAGTATTACCCTGACAATCAAAATCTGATGTTCTGTATTCCCATTACTATTTTGTTTTGGTTTACGCATGACAAAAGAAGCCAAGACGGGCGCAATGAATATGGCAAACAACAATGAGCCACTCATAGCAAGGGCGATAGTATAAGCCAAGGGCCTGAATGTTTTTCCTTCTACGCCTTGTAACGTAAATAGCGGAAGAAAAACAATAATGATAATGATAATAGCAAACACAATAGGCCGAGCGACTTCACGACAAGCACGACCAACAACATGTAACACCGATTCATCATTGTTACTATTTCGTAGCAGACGATCGACATTCTCAATCATAACAACGCTTGCATCGACCATCATGCCGATGGCAATGGCTAAACCGCCGAACGACATCAAGTTGGCAGATATGTTGAGTAGATACATCCAGATCAAGGCAAAGAACACTGAAAAGGGAATCGACATGGCAACAACGAAACTGGGTCGAAGTGCTCCAAGAAAAAGTAATAAAATGACAACGACAAGAACAACCCCTTCGGTTAAAGCATTTGTCACGGTTTTAACACAGGCTTCGACTAAACTTTTTTGTTCATAATACGGAACTAAGCGAATACCTTCGGGCAAAATATTATTAATCTCTGACATTCTTGCTTCAACATCAGCAATGACCGTAGAGGAATTTGTGCCGAATAATTTAATCACCATACCGGCAACGACTTCTTCAATGCCATTATGAGTTTGTAATCCACGTCGTATAGCGCCACCTGTTTTAATGTCACAAAGATCACCTAGAAAAATCGGGCTGCCATCGACTGTTTTGATCACAATATTTTTTAAGTCATCAATGCCCTTAGCTAGACCAACAGAACGTACAATAAACTCTTCTGAGTTCTTCTCGATAAACTGGGCGCCCACATTCAAATTGTTAGCGCTAATTCGTTCTATGACGTCTTGAAGTGATACGGAATAACGCAGTAATGCATCGGGATTGATCTCAATATGGAATTGCTTTTCAAAACCGCCTATACCTAATATTTCCGTTACACCAGCTACTGTTTGTAGATTAAATTTGATTAACCAATCCTGAATTACACGTAACTCTTCAAGCGAATAGTTTCCAGTGGTATCTTCAAGATAATAAAATAGAATTAGACCCATACCGGTTGAGATAGGCCCCATGCCTGGATCACCAAAGCCTTCCGGTATCTGTTCTCTGGCTTCTTGCAATCGTTCACTTACCAATTGTCGTGCAAAATATATATCCACATCATCTTCAAAGTAAACATTCACAACAGACAATCCGAAATTAGAGACCGAACGTATATTGTCAATACTAGGCAAGCCGGTCATGGCGACTTCCACCGGGTAGGTGACATACATTTCGATTTCTTCTGGTGCTAGTCCTTCTGTCTCGGTAAATATTTGCACCAAGTTAGGTGATACATCAGGAAACGCATCGATGGGTAGTTGAGTATAGGAACGATATCCTGCAAAGATTATCATGACTGCAAACATGACTATCAGTAGTCGATTATGCAGGCTAAAGTCGATTAATTTATCAATCATTGTTTTAACATCTCTTTTTTGAAAATTTTAAATTAGTGTCCATGTCCATCGCCAAAGGACGCCTTTTGCATTTGTGCCTTTAGAACAAAAGCATTCTTTGCGACGTACTTATCACCCGCATGCAACCCTTCTATAACTTCCACATTAGTTTTATCACTGCGGCCCAGTGTCACAGGATGCGGTTCAAAACCTTCCTCGTTTTTTATAAACACGACCGATTGATCATCAATCGTTTCTAATGCTGATTTAGGAATAACAATGTCACTGGAAAGGTTTGATAGTGTGACATCAACTGAGACGAACAAACCGGGACGCCATTTTTCATCTTTGTTATTGATTACAACACGTGCGGAAGCACTTCTGGTCTCTTCAGATACCTTAGGGCTGATATAAACAATTTCACTATTTACATCGGGAATACCATAGCCAGAGATAACGTGTACTTGCTGCCCAACATTTATCTTTTCGAGATCTTTTTGATAGACCGTAAGATTGATCCAGACGTAGTCAAGATTGGCAATAACAAAAGGACGACTTTCTTCATTGAGTAATTCACCTTGAACGATGTGTTTTTCAGTAATAACACCGTTACCGGGTGAACGAATTTCATACAGTGTTAAGTCACAATCATCACTACAATGACTGCTGTTTTGCTCAACCCCTATAGCACGTAACTTTTGTTTGGCCAAATTGTATTCAATATAAGCATTGTCACGGAATTGCTGCGCTTCCAAAAATTCTCTTTCAGTAGTTAAGCCTTCTTTCTTTAGCTTCTTCTCTCGCTCGAATGTTGTTCTGGATAATCCATATCGGCTCTTTGCTGCTTCTGTTTCTGCTTTTATTTCGGCCAGCTCCCTACTCGACATGGTTGCCAACAAGTCACCTGTTTCAACTCTATCGCCCAGTGTTTTATAAACTTGTTTTGTGATGCCTGAAACACGAGGGACAATATGGATTAACCGATCTGGATCGAGAGTAATTTCCCCGGGCAACATCAGTGTCTCTTTTATATTGCCACTACCTGCCGTATCAATTCTGATTTCAAATTCTTTTATTTCATTATCAGAAAGCTCAATCTTGTCTTCATGGTCTTCTCCTTCCTCATTATGACCGCTTTCGACGTGACCTGTATCTTCTGTCTCATTATGCCCATGTTCATCGTCTTCATTCGCAAAAGCATTGAAGCAAATAAATAAACCTAATAAACAAGATAAAAAATAGACCTTTAATTTATTAGCTAAATTAACTATATTTATAACATTCATCTGATTGCCTCCTCAGCAATGTAATCATTATTGTCGCTCAATGATGACCCGATCAATCGTTCAATAGCGATTACAATTCGGTGATATTCTTTAACGGAATCGATATGTTGTTGTCGTGTATCAAAATAGGTGCGTTGAGCATCCAATAAATTCAATAAATCAAGTTTCCCCAATCGATATATTCTTGTTGCGGCATTAAATGCTTCTTCAGCACTAGGCAATATTTCATCATTTAGTGTTGTGACTTCATGATGGAGGATATTTAATCGTTGATAAGCAATAAGTAATGCCGAACGTAGTCTAGTTTCAGTGACTTCACGTCGTTTTGATGCTTGACTTAGTCCTACTTCAGTTCGTTGTACGCCAGTCTGTTTTTTATCAAACAAATACAATGGGATTGATATGCTGGCAACTGCAGCAACATCATCCAACTCGTTAAAATGACGAATACCTGCGCTCACAGAGATATCCGGAATCGTATCAGCACGCGCAAGAGTGATTGCATTTTGGTGTCGACTTACTTCTGTTGCCCAGCGAGCCAAGTCTGGATTGTTATTTAGTTTTGAAACAATTGAATCTAATCCTGGGATGGAAGAAATGCTATAAAAATCTCCTAGTACCTTACTGTAGGTAACATCAGAACCACCCCAACTTGTCACTAGATTTTGCTTTGATATCGCCAACTGTCTTTCGGCATTGATCAAACTTAATTTTGATTTGGATAGCTCAACTCTTGCCTTAATTTCTTCGAGCTGCGATACCTTACCAGCTTCAACACGTTTATTAACCGTCTCGTAAATCTCCTCGGCCAGGTCTTTTATTTCATTTGCAATGATCAGTCTTTCTTGATCACCAAGCACTTCAGCATAGGCAATCGCTGATTGCGATAAAAGATCGACTCGTTTCACTTCATAATCCCAACGGGCAAGATCACGATCGGTTGATGCCAATTGCTGACGCTTCATCCGTTTATCACCCAACTCGATTAATTGACTTAGTGCAATGGTAGTTTCTGCTGATTTGAATCCACCAATGTCACCTGAACCCGCAAAGTTTTCTACTTCAAATTCTGCTTCAGGATTCGGTAATAACCCGGCTTCGATCTGATCAATTTCTCTCGATTTGATTGTCCAGGCATAAGTAGCCAATTCAGGACTGTGTTTTAACGTCAAGACAATAGCTTGCCTTAAGGAAAGATCGCCTGACGGTTGAATCAGAGGTTGATCAAATTCTTCCGGCGCCATTGTCGGTGGTAATTCTAACTCATCATTAACTGCCATCACTGTTGCATGGATGAGGCATGCGATAGCGAATACTAGCGTTTTAATAAACATAATTAATCTCATATATCAAAATACATACTCTTTCATACCGAAGCACAAAGAGGTTGTTATAGTTTGAGCGCTACCAGTAGTAGCGAGAGATTAAGCTATAGGAGGTTGGTAAGGTGGAGGTTGATTATAGGAAGCGTAATTTTGTCTCTGAAAAATTAAGGCATCTTTGATTTGTTGATTAGCAATAGATGTATTTTTTTGAATCATACCTAACGAATGCGATGAAAAATGACAGCAATGATCACAGGAGATTGAATCGCCATCAGTATCATGCTGGATATCCATTTCTATAGAAGAATGACTCTCTTGAGTATCTGCCAACTCATGAGCGTAGGCATGTATCGGCATGATGATCCCGGACAGAGCCAATATTAGCAATAATAATTTAGCTAAGTTAGTAGACATTTGTGGAATATGAAGTAATTATCAAATTTTTTCAACTTTTTCATAAAAGTCAGTCTCTTTACTTGTCCGATAGTTCCAATAGATTTAGCATAATAACCGCTTACTCTTCGTTTACATAAAGTATGGGTCTTTGCCGGTTCGGCTATATTGCTTTGTCTTGGCGGCTGGTTACTTTATCGACCTGGGCGTACTTGCCCAACTGAACCTGAACTTGCCGCATTGTGTAATAAAGCATACACATGGAATTGTCGCATTTATTGGCTGTCTGTTTTTATCTGGTGTACAGGATTTTTCTTTGCCTATATAGCTGAATACATTTTTTATTAGCATCTACCTGAATTGTAAGTATAAAATTCAATTGCTATATTCTTTTGCAAGATCTACTGCACGCTTCACCTGATTTGGAAATAGTTTATGTTCTTCTGTTAGAGTTTGCATTCTCCTCTCGGCATTCTTATTTCCATTTTTTAATGCCAGGTAAAACCACATATAAGCTGTAACAAAGTCTTGTTTAACAGATTCACCGTTCTCATACATGCTGCCAAAATTATATTGCGCATCGGCAAATCCATTGATTGCTGCTTTTTCAAACCATTGCCTGGATGTTTTTAAATTTCGTTTTACACCAAGTCCAAGATAATAATGAATACCGAGATAATTTTGTGCTTCTGGGTGCCCTTCTTCTGCTAATAGCTGCCATTGTATTAGAGCACTCTCATAATCGCCTTGATCAAATAAAGTTTTTGGATCGCTTTCCTTGCTACAAGCAGCAAGCAGAATTACAAACAAACATAAGAATAATTTATTCAAACCATTCCATAATTCGCTTAATTATTATCTTCCACACAAATTGTTTGCCTTGGGTAAGCAAGAGAGATATTTGCATCTTGTAAAGACATATGAATAGATTTATTCACATCATATTTTATTTCAAAATATTTGTTCGTAGGCACCCAATATCGAAAACCAATTTCAATTCCATAACTTGAAAATTGTTCTATACCAACCTGGGCTTGAGGTTCTGAGACAACACCAGTATTTTTAGTTAACTGTTCAAGAATAATCTTAATAGCCGCATCAGGATTTTCATTAAAATCAATTGTCAATGTTTGTTCGACAATTAAATTTGCAGAAGAATTATAAATTATTTCACCAATAATCTGGTTATTAGGAATAGTAATCTGTTCGCCATCTTCATTGCTTAATAAGGTATAAGCCAATTTAATTTCTTCAACAATACCAACAACACCACTAATACGAATAGTATCTCCAACGACAAATGGACGCGTGAGAATAATAGTTAACCCGGAACCATAATTTGAAATGGGCCCCTGTAATGCCAAAGTGCTACCAAAAACAACGGCACCTAATGCCGCTATAAAAGGTGCGATACTAATTCCAAATTTTCCTAACGCGATGATAAAGACAAAAGCAAGAACCGTTGTCTTTGCAAGACCTGCAAAGAATTTTGCAAGCGTGATATCAAGATTAAAACGAGCGCATAGCTTTAATACCAGAGATGCAATCCAGCGGGATATCTGCCAACCAATAATCAGGATGACAAGTGCAGCAAAAAATTGAAATCCGTAATTAACCGCAATTTCACTAGCCATGTCAGCGGCTTTCTCAAGCGTTTTAAGTTCGTCTTCCATACTTCTCTCCAACGCTAAATGTCATGTTCTAGAATATCAGTATTGACGAACTTTTAAAGCTAATCCACACATCACAGCCAATAGATAAGTGCAATTTTTCCAGCGCTTTATGGGTAATGGTGGATTGAATTTGTTCGCCAACATTAATACCAAGCTTGATATGTCCATTTTCTTCATTCATTCCGGTGATTTTTCCAGAAAAACTATTTTGCATACTGGAATCTAGTTTCTCCTTCGATACGACAATCTGTTTTGGGTCTATCGCAATATGTTCTGCCTGATCTATACCTTCAGGAATACTTATTAATAACTTACCTGTATTAAATGTATTGTCTTTCGAATCAAGATTACCATTAAAAAGATTAATCAAATGCGCTTCAAATACTTTACCTCTAACAACACTATAAATATCGTCTGCCAAACATTGTGCCTGTATCTGGTTGTGTGTTGTAAAAATGACTGTTTTATTCATTTCTCTGTTTAATGTAAGAATGATTTGTTCTATATCTCGAATTGATTTTTTATCAAGATGAGTAAACGGTTCGTCCAATATCAAAACTTCAGGTTGCAAAACAAGCACCTGAGCTATGGCCACTTTTTGTGCTTCGCCACCAGACAATGAACGTGATGATCGTTCAGATAGTTCATTAATATCCAGCAACTTCATTATTTCAAAAACTTTCTTAGTTCGTATTTCTTTATCTATATGTTTTAATTTCAAACCAAGTTCAATATTCTTAAAAACCGTGCCCCTCAATAGATAGGGGTTTTGCTGAATATAACCTACCGTTTTTTTGAACCTTGCTATGTTTGTCTTGTTTAACTCTTGGCCCTCATACATAAGAGTTCCATCATGAGGTAATTCCAGGAATGAAAGAATATTTAGTAAGCTGGTTTTACCTGATCCATTCGGACCAACAATAGCTATTATATTCGAGCTTTTTATCTCAATATTAATATCGGACAGGCTAAAATCCGCAGCATAATTAAATGTAATGTTTTTTAATTGATACAAATTCGTCATTTTATTTTCAACTGAAATTGTTGAAGCAACGTATTAATAATAAAGGCAACCAGCAACAACATAAAACCGAGCGCCAATGCAAATTCAAATTCGCCCTTGCTTGTTTCCAATGCAATTGCCGTTGTCATTGTGCGTGTATAGCCATCAATATTGCCACCTAACATCATGGCAATACCCACTTCACCAATTGCTCTGCCAAAGCCAGTGACGACAGCAGCAATTAAGGCAAACCGAACCTCGCTCATATAAAGAATGCTACGTTGAAAATTATTCGCTCCCAGAGAAGAACAGGTTTTAGCTAATCTAGGATCAGCACTATTGACTGCAGCTATACATAGGTTCCATATAATAGGAGTAATCAGAACGCATTGACCAATAACCATTGCCGTAGGTGTATACAACAGCCCTAGTCCACCAAACAAGCCCTGGCGATTTAACATGCCATATAATAATAAACCGACAACTACCGTGGGCAATGCCATTAAGGTGTTCAAGCAAGTTAATAAAAAGTTTTTTCCGGCGAAATTATTTAATGCGACTACAACACCAAATGGAAGACTAAATAAAACTGCGATTAATACGGCAATTAAAGAAACTTTTAACGATGTCCAGACAACATAGAATAAAGATCGATCAAAATTAATAATCAGATTAAAAGAAGAAACGACCGCATCCAGAAAAAAACTTTTCTTTACATCCTCTGATTTTTTTTCTTGAACTATTCTCCCTGCCAGGGACTCAGGATAAAATAATTGTTCATTATGAAATTTATAATCAGCAATTATTTTTTGTGCTTTATCACCAGTAATAAAAGCAATGTATTTTTCCGCAAGTGAATGATTAACGTGAACATGTTTTTCCGGATTAATTGCAATAACATGATAAGGATTATATAAAAATGAATCTCCCTGATAATATACATCCAGATTGAGTCGCTCTTTAAAGGCCAGATAGGTTCCGCGATCAGTTAAAGTATATGCTTGTCGTTCATTTGCTAACAATAAAACTGATCCCATTCCCGTTCCGGCTTGTATATACCAGTCACCTTCAGGGAGAAGGTTATTTTCTTTCCATATTGCCAATTCTTTTTTATGTGTTCCTGAATCGTCTCCCCTTGAAATAAATTTTTGACCGGAAATAAATAAATTATTAAATGCTTCTGATAGTGAATTGGCATTCTTTACCTCTGCTGGATCGTCAACTGGACCAAGCAGAACAAAATCATTATGCATAACTGGATATCGCTTTAAGCCGTAACCAGAATTGATAAATTGTTTTTCATCTTCAGGCGCATGCGTTAGTAACACATCAACATCGCCTTGTTCGCCCAAACGTAAGGCTTGTCCAGAACCCACAGTAATAACATTAATTTTTACATTTTGTTCATTTTCAAAAACAGGATTTAGAACAGCCATCAAACCTGAATTTTCTGTCGTTGTTGTAATAGCGAGACGCAAGGCCTCCATCTCTGCATTTACCGAGGGGCATAAGAAACACAAAACCAATGTCATGTAGAATCTTTTATATCTCTGCATAGTTTTAATGTCACTGCTTGACTTAAGTTATAGAGCAATTATGCTTTGGATAAGTATGAAACGGCCACACCTAAATGAAAATTGAATTTGAAACAGATATTAACGGCTATCAAGAAGCACGACAATTTAAATTACTTGTTGATTACATTCTGAAAAATGATGAACTGGATCAATCATTAAGTTCCCTTGCCTCTTCGTTACAAGCACAGTTACAGGAATTCTTATCAAACCCGGAGTTTGCTGATTTTACTGATGGTGGCTCAGATACTCTTTTTACAGCCAGCCATGATGAATCTGACAGTAACAAAATCGTAAAATTATTTCGCAACCTGTTTGGCCCAAGTAAACGTGAAGTCGAATTGAGTAAACAACGCCAGGAACTCATTGCTCGAGCTGAACACGCTGAAATATCTGCATTTGAGGCCTTGGCAGAGACTGCAGAAGTTGGACGGGAACGCGACCAACTCAGGGAGAAACTAAAACAAATTGAAGCTGAACTGACAAAAGCCAGAGAAAACAGCTAATCGGCGTCAAAGCCACGTTTTTTCTCATTTTTGGCTGGAAATCAGCCTGCATTACATGTAATTTAACCCCCCTTTTTTCACTATCAACATATTTTAATGAGTAAAAAGCTTTTCATTACTACGCAAGGCTGCCAAATGAATGAATATGATTCAGCCAGAATGCTGGATACTCTTCAAGCTGCGCATAATATGACTGTGACCAAAGATGCCGCCGAAGCCGATTTAATTTTGTTGAATACTTGCTCAATTAGAGAAAAAGCTCAGGAAAAGGTATTTTCTCAACTTGGTCGCTGGCGAACTCTTAAAAAAGCCAATCCTGAATTGGTTATAGGCGTTGGCGGTTGTGTTGCCAGTCAGGAAGGTCCGGCGATTCTCGAGCGCGCTCCTTTTGTTGATATTGTCTTCGGACCTCAAACATTGCATCGGCTTCCTGAGATGTATAGCGATATTGTTCAAAATCGAAAATCGATAGTTGATATCTCATTTCCTGAAATTGAAAAATTTGACCACCTTCCCAGCCCGAAAGCAGATGGACCAAGCGCCTTTGTTTCTATTATGGAAGGTTGCAGTAAATATTGTAGTTTTTGTGTTGTGCCTTATACCCGTGGCGAAGAAGTCAGCCGACCTTTCGATGATGTTATAACTGAAGTCGTTGAACTTGCCGAACAAGGTGTACGTGAAGTTAATTTATTGGGACAAAATGTAAATGCTTATCGTGGTGTAATGCATGATGGACATATTGCTGACCTTGCCTTATTAATTGAATATGTTGCTGCAGTTGAGGGTATTGACCGTATCCGCTTTACGACATCACATCCACTGGAATTCTCGGATAGTTTGATTGAAGTTTATGGGCGCGTGCCTGAACTTGTCAGCCATTTACATTTACCGGTACAAAGTGGTTCGGATCGCATTCTGGCATTAATGAAACGTGGTCACACTCGTCTTGAATATAAAAGTAAAATTAAACGCTTACGTGCGATAAGACCAAACCTGAGCATGTCTTCTGATTTTATTATCGGTTTCCCCGGTGAAACTGATAAAGATTTCGAAGACACAATGAATCTAATTAGTGATATTGGTTTTGATAATTCTTTTAGTTTTATTTATAGCCAACGTCCGGGGACACCTGCTTCTAATCTCCCGGATGACATACCAGTGCAAACCAAGAAAGAACGTCTGTCAATTTTACAAACTCGTATAAGCCAGAAAGCGGCGGAATTCAGCGCTGCGATGGTTGGCTCAATACAGACTATACTTGTAGAAGGACAGTCGAAGAAAGATCCGGATGCACTACGCGGAAGAACAGAAAACAATCGCGTTGTAAATTTTAAAGGGCCTAAAGATTTGATAGGTAATTTTATTGATATTGAAATTACAGAAGCATTACCAAATTCTCTACGTGGGATATTACCAGAATCAATGGATCTGGATCAGGCCGCTAATCTCTAATTCATTTATTCTAGACAACTATTAACGCTACAACTTCAAACGATTTATTACTCGAGCCGGCTGATAATCAGCGCTTGTCAAACTTGTGTGGTCCATTGGATAAACACTTACGACAAGTTGAACGTTACATTGGCGTAGAAATTAATAATCGAGGAAATAATTTTCATGTTAGTGGCGATTTAAAATCAATCGAACTTACTGAAACCATTTTAAAAGAAATGTATGCGTCGACAGAGGTTGAACTACTTTCTACAGAACGCGTGCATCTTTATTTACAAAGTATCAATGTTGAAGATGAGCTGGAAGATGATATTGCCGATGAAGTGTCGATAAAAACCAAACGCGGCATTATTCGTGGCCGTACACCCAATCAGAAAAAGTATCTGACAAACATAAAAACACACGATGTTAATTTTGGTATTGGTCCTGCTGGCACAGGCAAAACTTATCTTGCTGTTGCGTGTGCAGTAGCCGCTATGGAACAGGATCGTGCTCGTAGACTGGTTCTGGTAAGACCGGCTGTTGAAGCAGGTGAAAAACTGGGGTTTCTACCGGGGGATATGGTACAAAAAGTCGACCCTTATTTACGACCACTATATGATGCATTATATGAAATGTTGGGTTTTGAAAAAGTTTCAAAATTAATTGAACGTAATGTTATTGAAGTTGCACCGCTGGCATTTATGCGCGGCAGAACATTAAATGAAGCATTCATTATTCTTGATGAAGCACAAAATACAACTATCGAACAAATGAAAATGTTTCTAACACGCATTGGATTTAACTCTACTGCCATTGTTACTGGAGATATTACTCAAATTGACCTGCCTTCGAACAAACTGTCTGGTCTACGACATGTTATCGACATATTAAGTGAAGAAACTGAAATCAGTTTCACTTTTTTTAAATCCAAAGATGTTGTCCGGCACCCATTAGTGGCACGCATCCTGAATGCTTATGAGAAACATGAGCAGGATTCATCTTGATATTGAGATGAATATGAACATACAAAATGTTTCGAAATGTAAATATCTACCTGAAAATGAACTGATTATTAAATGGGCGGAGCAAGCATTGGATGAACAACATAAGGAAGCCGAGATCACTCTCAGGGTTGTTGATATAGATGAAGGGAAAAAACTTAATAATGAATGGCGGAAAAAAAATTCAGCAACAAATGTATTGTCTTTCCCTGTTGGTGAGATAATTAAACAGGCACCAAATTTATTAGGTGATATTGTTATTTGTGCGCCAATTGTTGAGCTAGAGGCAAAAGAACAAGAGAAAGAGTTTGAAGCACATTGGGCACATTTAATTATTCATGGCATCTTACATTTACAGGGATATGAACATGAATCTGATGAAGAAGCCAATATTATGGAAAAAAAAGAAATTCATATCTTAAAAAAAATAGGCTATACAAATCCGTATGAAACAGAGTCGACATAATGACTGAAGATAAAAAAATCAACTATGGAAAATGGTTAAAACGCTTCGCCCGTTTATTCTCTCGCGAGCCTGAAGACCGTGATGCCTTGATTGAAATATTAAGAAATTCTGAACATCGAAATCTACTGGATCCTGATGCCTTGCTAATGATTGAAGGCGCATTACATGTTTCGGAAATACAAGTACGAGACATCATGATTCCGCGTGTACAAATGATTGTAATCGAAAACAATGCTGAACCGGAAGATATACTTTCCGTCGTAGTTGAATCCGGCCATTCACGTTTCCCTGTTGTTGGTGAATCCAACGATGAAATCGTTGGTATTTTGTTAGCCAAAGATTTATTACATTATTACGCAGATTCTGAAAAAGAGTTTGACATCAAGGATCTCATGCGCGCGACTGTTTTTATTCCCGAAAGTAAACGGCTTAATGTATTACTAAGAGAATTTCGTACCAGTCGTAACCACATGGCAATAGTCATAGATGAATATACCGGTGTTGCCGGCCTGGTTACGATTGAAGATGTTATTGAAGAAATTATTGGTGAGATTGAGGATGAACACGACCTTGAAGAAGATGAAATCAATATCAACTCTCATGATAATGATCGTTATACAATTAAAGCATTAACACCTATCGATGAATTTAATGAATACTTTGGTATAGATATTGATGACGATGAATACGACACTGTTGGTGGTTTAGTCATCAATGCTTTTGGGCATTTACCCAAACGCGGAGAATGTATCGATCATAAAGGCTTTAATATGAAAGTAATACGCGCAGACAAACGACGTGTACACCAGGTACTCTTTACGCGTATTGACGAAGAGCAAGCGACTGAAGAAATAACTGAAGAAGAATAAAGCTCCTATCCTCTAATCGTAACCTTGCCTAATGAGCTTATTACCAGAAAATATATTTGCACGACGATTTTTTGCACTTATAGCAGGAGGCGTCGTTCCCTTTGCTTTTGCCCCATATAATTTTTATTTTATAAGCATCCTTTCTTTAAGTGCGCTTTTTTATATTTGGCACGAAACCGAATCAAATCGCGAAATATTTATTCTAGGCTACCTATTTGGATTCGCCATGTTTGGCATTGGCGTTAATTGGCTACATATCAGCATTAATCTTTTTGGTGGCATGAATATCATTGGTGCATTTTTCTTTACCTATTTACTGATCGCTTTTATCTCACTCTATCCTGCGCTGTGTGGTTATCTCGCTACTCGATTTTTCAAAGATTTTTACTTTATTGCTATTCCCGCTTTATGGCTACTTACTGAATGGTGTCGTGGATGGATATTAACCGGATTTCCGTGGTTAAACATCGGCACAAGTCAAACTGATAGTATCTTTGTCAGCTTTGTACCTGTCATAGGTGACTACGGCTTAAGTTTTATTGTTTGCTTTTTTGCCATAGCAATAACAATACTAATCACGGGAGACTTAAAGCAACGCATCAGCGCTATTATTGTAATCAGCCTGATTTCAGTATCTTCTATCATATTAGATGGTATCAACTGGACAGATGAAAATGGTGAAGAACTTAATATTACTTTGGTCCAGGGCGCAATAGCGCAGAAGGTAAAGTGGCAACCGGAATATCGGGAAAAAACCTACGAAATATATTCCGGTTTAACTAAGCCTTATTGGTCGTCCGACCTGATTATTTGGCCGGAAACGGCAATACCTTCGTATTATCATCTTGCTGACGATTTCATAAATCCAATAACACAAAAACGACAAATTAATACCCTGTTTATGAGCGGCATAGTAAATAAAGATCAATCTGCCGATGAATACTTTAATAGTATTTTGCTGATGGACAATGAACATCGATTCTATGACAAACATCACCTTGTTCCTTTTGGTGAATACCTGCCCTTTAAATCATTGCTTAGCGAATTTTTACGCTTCCTGAAAATTCCAATGTCTGATTTTTCAGCCGGGGATAGCAAACAAAAAATACTTAAAACAGATAAAGCTGTTTTTGGCATGAGTATTTGCTATGAAGATGCATATGGTTCCGAGATTAGACAGTCTCTCCCAAATGCCAATATATTAATTAACGTCAGCAATGATGCCTGGTTTGGTGACTCTATGGCGCCGCATCAACATCTACAAATTTCAAGAATGCGTGCTATCGAGAATGGTCGTTATTTATTACGTTCTACGAATACTGGTATTTCTGCTGTGATTGATAACAAAGGAAAACTTGTTGCGCAATCTCCTCAATTTAAACCTCATGCATTACATGCAACAGCAAAATTATTTATTGGCGAAACGCCATTTAGCCGATATGGGAATTGTTTTATTCTAAGTCTTAGCTTTTTAATTCTATTATTAAGCTTTGTTTTACAACATAAAGCTAATAATAGAATTAAGAATCAATAGATTTTCTTGCTGAACTTATTTGTTCAAGACGCGCTTTTAATTCAGGATCTTTGTCGGCATGAGACAATACATCTTTGCGACTTAGACGTAATAATGTCGTTGGTTTTATAGACTTAACATTTGCTGTTCTGACTTGTGTATCAAGCAAAGCCATTTCACCAAAGAAATCACCATCTCTAAGTTCAGTAATAGGTTCGTCTTCGTGTCCATCCTTATAAACAGAAACCAGACCGTGTGTAATGATGTAAAGTGAATCGCCCTTTTCTCCTTCGCCAATCACTATATCTCCCGATAAAAAAGTCATGGCTTTAGCATGTTTGGATAGACGCTCTAGTAAATCATCTGACAAGCCATTTAATAATGGAACCATACCAATCAGTTCTTGCGGTTTTAGCTTAGGTGCAGGATCTGATATGGGTTGTAACTCATCAATCGCTTTATGTATACGTCGTTCAATATTGGTAAACACTTTGGAGCCAATTTCACCATGATGCTCAGCTTCTTCAATAAAGTATTCTGCCGCAACTAGTGCAACCTTGGCAAAAAGACGCGTTTCAAAACGTATAAAAAACTCCGGGAAATCAACCGCTACCTTTTCCAAACGTAGCTTTCTTCGGACAGAATGATGTTTATATTTATCAATAACATCTTGTTTAGGATTCTCTTCGAAATCATCTATCTTTTGTAACTGCTCAATCACTTTCTCACATATCAATATGCCAGCAATATCACGTTGCAGACTTTGAGAAAAACGAAGATATTGATAACGTGCCATTAGCCCTGCTGCCCAATCATGTTCACGTAACTGTTTTATTAATGCCGTTTCAAGCCTGACGAAGGGATTCGATTTTTCTTCTTTTTGACCATCGTCTGCGATTTCATCTGACAATAATTCTCGATCACGCAGCAACGCATTCTTAATGTTCATATAAGTGTAGTACTGCAGAAAACCAATATCATAAAGATGCTTCAACTCCTGCATTTCTATACGTAATGCAGTGATATAAACATGGCGCTGCTCAATCGAGCTATCAGATGCTTCTTCATCAAGATAAAACACTTGTTGTGTTTTTTTCTGAATTAGCTGTTGTGTACTTCGGGATATTAAATCCGCACTATGAAATGAATCCAGTATATTTTCAGCGTATTGTTGTGACTGGATCAAACCATGTTTTAATTCGGCTACTTCTTCATTGGTAAATTTATCGAAACCCAATTTCTTCATAAGCGGTCTGATTGTCGATGCATTGACAAGCAAGGAAAATAAAACTACTCCCAAAGTTATATAAAGAATCGATTCACGACCTGGCATGTCGACAGGAATTGAAAGTACGATGGCTATAGCGAGTCCGCCTTTTAAACCTCCCCACCACATGATATGGCGTTCTCCCATAGAGACATTTGGTAATTTAAACATCTTTATCGTCGCAGGGACCATACTATAAACACCTGCTGCCCTTGCAAATAACACCAAAGCAATTGCAATGAGAATACTATCAAGATGCGAATATAACTTGGATAGGTCAAGAGAAATGCCAACCAAAAGAAACAACAATGAGTTACAAATAAGTGCGATCACATCCCAGGTTTCATCAACTGATTCACGTTCACTTTGAGGTATACGACTTACACCCAATATTCCCAACGCTATTGCTGCAGCAACAACAGCCATTACACCAGACACATGAAAGATATGTTCAGCAATAGCAAAACTGCTATAGGCTAATACAATAGACATGATCATATAAGAACTCACGCCTGCACGAATTCGATACAGTAATTCACTAAGTACTACACCAATGATTGCACCGACAAACAAACCACCGATAAACACGCGAAAGAATTCCAATACTGCATGACCCGCTTCTGAAGCACCGAAATGTTCGGTAATCGCCAAACCAAGAATGATGTTGAAAAATACTATTGCCGTTGCATCATTTAATAAGGACTCCCCCTCAACCAGTATAGTTAATCGTTGTGGTGCACCAAGTTCTTTGAATAAGGCAATCACCGCCACTGGATCAGTCGCCGAAATCAAGGCTCCGAATAACAGAGCATGAAAAATATTAAAATCCTGAATCAGCCAAAGACCCACACCAATCAATCCTGCGGAAATCAACATGGCGGGAATAGCCAATACCAGGATCGGAACAATATCTTTCATTAATAAACGCGCATCCATATTGATTGCAGATTCAAATATCAATGCAGGGAGAAACAAGAACAACACCAGATCAGGTGTTAATTGAAATTGAAGAAGCACCTCAAACTCATGATTATGTCGTGCTATTAAACCGAGAATAATGCCCAGAATTACCAGAAAAACGGTATAAGGAATCGGTATGTTTTTGCAAATGGCCGCTGCTATCATAGCAACGGACAGAAGACCCATTACAACTAAAATAAGTTCTGATAATGGCATAACAATTCCTCTTAAGAGGCTATTCGGTAATAATGAATAACTTACTACTAATGTATATCAAGTTTCAACAATGCGCAAAATCTAGTTTATCTATTATAAAAGTGCATTTTCTTTCTTTGAAAGAAAATCAAGAACAATAACTGCCAGCAAACCAATAAGCATCATAATGAGTGAGTATAGAATCTGATTAGTGAAAGCTTCAGGCATAATCGGCACAGATGAAATAAGCCTCTCTTTATTTCGAACAACTTCATATAAACGGGTCTGGAAAGGCCAAATAACATATAAAGAGGCAATTAATATTCCGGTAATAAAGAGAATGGTCTGTTGATAAAAACGTTTTAATAAATATGACAGTAAGCGACTGAATAAGACAACACCCGTCACTATGCCAAATATAAATGGCAATATAATCGAAAAATCTAAATAACCTATTGCATTAAAGATGTAAGCATACTTCTTCATCATCAATAAAATAAATGAACCTGATATTCCTGGAAGGATCATGGCTGAAATGGCTATTGCGCCGCATAGAAAGATAAACCAGGCATCATCTGGTGTTGTTGCGGGCACCATTGTTACGACAAAGCCTCCAAACAAAATACCAAATAATAGAAATAGAACTCGTCTTAACAACAAGTCCATGCCTAAATGTCGAAACAACATAACAATGGATCCCAATACTAGTCCGAAAAACAAACCATAAATAATTTCCGGCTGGGTACGGATTAATGTTGGTAATGAAATAACTCGAGTAAAAAATAGTAAGGCGGCAACAATACCAATGCCCAATGGAATTAAAAACCCGAAGTGTGGACGATTAATCATGCCTTTTACGTTGAATGAAATGATCATTCTCAACCATTCACTATCAAACGATTTAATTGCATTGATTAATTGCGAATATATGCCAAGTATAAAAGCCATCGTGCCACCACTCACGCCTGGCACAACATCAGCAGAACCAACACAAAAGCCTTTACCAATTAACTTTAATCTGGAAATTAACATTACACGAAAATAATTACTTACTTAAATCATGAACCGCATTGATAAATGCGCCCGCATTTTCAGGATCTATATCTGGCGTTATACCATGACCCAGATTAAACACATGTCCAGGTCCTCTGCCAAAACCATCGAGAATCGTTTTCACTTCTTTACGAATTACTTCAGGGTTAGTTTTTAGAATAGCGGGATCCATATTGCCCTGTAATGCAACACGATCACCAATGTTCTCTCGAACTTGGCCAATATCCTGTGTCCAGTCCAGACCCACTGCATCACAACCTGTCTCTGCAATCGTTTCAAGCCACAAGCCCGCACCTTTAGTAAACAAAATTACCGGGATTTTATTTCCTTCATATTCGCGTTCTAATCCATCAAGAATTTGTTGCATGTAGGCAAGAGAAAATGCTTGATAAGCAGGCGTTGATAATGCTCCGCCCCAGGTATCAAAGATCTGTATCACTTGTGCACCTGCTCTTATTTGCGCATTTAAATAAAGTGTTACGGCTTTTGCTACATGATTAAGCAAGAGATGTAGACTTTCAGGCTCCTGATATAACATCGTTTTAACTTTGCCAAAATCTTTACTCGAGCCGCCTTCGATCATATACGTTGCCAGAGTCCATGGACTTCCGGCAAAACCTATCAACGGTACACAACCATCAAGCTCATTGCGTATTAAACGAACCGCATCCATGACATAACCTAGATCGTCTTCCGGATCCGGCATGGGTAGTTTCTTAATATCGGCAAGAGATGCAATTGGCTTATCAAATTTTGGCCCAACAGATTCAATTAGCTTTAAACCCAAACCCATAGCATCAGGAATAGTTAAAATGTCAGAAAACAAAATTGCCGCATCTAATGGATAGCGATCCAGTGGCTGCAAGGTGACCTCACAGGCCAGATCGGGCGTTTGGCATAAAGTAACAAAATCACCTGCCTTTTCCCGAGTCGCTCGATATTCAGGTAAGTAACGCCCCGCCTGGCGCATCATCCACACTGGTGTCATATCAACAGCTTGTCGAAATAAGGCTCTAATCAAACGATCATTTTTTAATTCAGTCGGCATACAAACTAACTTTTTGTTTTTATTAAGGAAATGATACTAAAATACGCGACTAAATTCACTTTAATTAAACCTGATAAATTAGTAGCTTTAAAACAAATGAAAATATACTCTTAAAAGTTCTATATCAATGGTCATGACAATTAATCTGGACCTTCAAACATTTTATTGACCATAACCAGGAGCAAACAAATGATCATACCCGTTAGTGAACTCATTGCAGCGGCTAAATCGCAATGTAATTGTGTTGACCAGCTTGCGGCAAAATTATTTTTTGATCGACACGATGATGCCATTATTATTGATGTACGCGAGCCCAATGAAGCCGAAGAATCAAGTTTAATTGACTCAACTAATATTCCTCGGGGACTATTGGAAATGAAGATTACCGATATTTGTAGTGACCATAACACACCTATATTGATTCATTGTGGTGCTGGAGGACGCGCTTCATTATCAGCATCAACATTACAAATGATGGGTTACGCAAACGTCCATGTTATTGATGCCAAATTTGATGAAATAAAACATGTATTTGGTTAATGACAGATAATAATTTATCGCGATACCACATCAACAATGGCTTGTTCCTTCTTCATCGATGCGAGCACGACTGTATCAAACCGCTCTGTTAATTGTAGTGCTTTATTCGCAGCTTCTCTGGCAAGTTTCTCTAGTTCACTATCATCAACCATATTGATCAAGGGAATGACTTTTGCAGAACCTGTATTTTTTAATGACCCTGTAGGTGAAGCCAATAAACGAGCTATATATTCAGGTTTAATTTCATCGCCTTCATTTAATCCAGTAAGCTTTGTAATTTGATCGACACGATGAGCTATTTCATCGGTTAGTGGCAAACCGATAACTTTTGCAGAAAGGATAGGAATAACCGTCGTAGTACTATCAGGAATGGGGGGTTCATGTTCAGCTGGAGCTTTTACAAAACGACCACGCGCACCATCAGCCTTAATAAGCATCAGATTAAAATTTCCAGTGTCCTTAAAATCTTGTATTAATTCTGGGCTAACGCCTGCACGTCTTCCAAATCGTTCAGAAGGTTTTGCAAATGCAATCGATTTTGAATCATTGTCATTCTTTATAGCAATAAGTAGATCACTTTCAGCACCAATGTAATTGGTTGCCTTTAATGACTTGGGGAAATATTCAATATGTGCCGTTGCTGTTATGCCGACCCGTCCAGAATGCGCCTCGGCCAAACGGAACATCGTCGTTTTTTTACCACCTGCACCAACGCAACAAACAATACCGCTGTGTGCATTAAAAATATCAAGTAGTTCTACCACTTAAATGGAAACAACATTGGCACTTTTTTCTGATAGTTTTTATAAACATCGCCAAAAAGGCTAACCAGATCGTGTTCTTCAAATTGTAAAGCGATAAAGATATAAATCGTTGTTACGGCCGCAAATAACAAATGGCCTGCGGTCATTGTTGGCGTTGCCCAAAACGCAATAATAAAACCCAGCATGATCGGGTGGCGACACAAGTTATACAAACCGACTATTCTAAAATCCAATTCACTATAATCCTGTCCTTTAAAATTTAAATAAACTTGACGCAAGCCGAATAAATCAAAATGATTAATCATAAAAGTAGACAACAACACGAATAACCATCCGAGCCAAAATGTTCCCGTTAAAATCATGCTGCCAATAGATGATTCAACATGCCAAATAACATCTGGCATTGGTTGCCAACAATAGTAAAGTAAAAACAATAGCAGACTAGACAACAAAACATAGGTACTACGTTCGATAACGGCAGGAACAAATTTCGTAAACCACTGTTTAAATGCCGGTCGCGCCATCACACTATGTTGAATGGCAAACAATCCAAGCAGAACAACATTAATTATTATTGAAGGAATTAATGCGCCTGCTTCACCGCTATCGATCGACTTTGGAACCAGAATATTGCCCACAAAGCCTATGGCATATAGAAAAGATAGAAAGAAAACAATATAACTCACTATGCCATATAAGCTTACAAGTGCCTTATTCATAACTTCCTCCTATTCTTATTTTGCTTAACAATTATTATCCTTTAAAATAGTACTAGCTGCCATTGCCTTGCCAGGTAAAACTTCAAGTAAATATTCAACCAGATAACGAACCCGCGTGGGTAGATGTCTCCTATTTGGATAGATGATCCAGGTTGCTGCATCATCAACTTCATAATCCTCCAGAACGACTTCAAGTTCCCCTGTTTTAAGATGCTCGTCGAAATAATAATCAGAGAATCTCACAACACCCATTCCCTCTCGTGCAGCAGAAACAAGTGCGCGACCATTATTACTCGTCCAACTACCACGTACCTTCACTTCCTGAATACGATCCGGGTATTTAAAACGCCAGGACATTTCTGGAAACACCAAACAATTATGTATTCGAAGATCTTCCGGCGTCTTCGGTTTACCATGCTCTTTAAAATAAGAAGGACTGGCACAGACCATCATACGACGTTGTTCAACCTTTCGTGCAATCAACGAACTATCATTAAGTGCGCTCATACGAATGGCAATATCAAAACCTTCTTCGATAATATCAACTACTTGCATTGATGCTTCCAGGTTGACAGATACCTCAGGATATTTTTTAACGAACTTGGCTACAGCAGATGCAACATACCGTTCAGCATATTCGCCACCTGCTGTAATGCGCACTAAGCCCTTTGGCTTCTCCTGCAAATCGGCCATCTCAGATTCTAATGATTCAAGTTGGTCGAGTATCTCTCGGCTGCGTTCATAATACACCTGCCCCATCTCCGTCAGATGCACCTTACGGGTTGTTCTTTGTAATAAACGAATATCCAGTCGATCTTCAAGCCGTGCCACCTGACGACTAACAAACGAGGTCGAAACATTTAGCTGCCGGCCGGCCGCAGTAAAGCCACCCTGCTCAACAACTTCGACAAATTCCCGAAGACCTTCTTGCCCAATCATTATTGTTCCTATGCAATAATCTATTAACTAAATACAATATTAATCTTTTTAATTCAATAATGTAAGCTTTTCTCCGAGCTTAAATTAAACCAACAGAAGGAGATAATTAAGATGATCAAACTACACAGATTTGCACTCTCAGGACATGCCCATCGTGCGGAATTGTTTCTATCATTATTAGGACTGGATTATTCACTCGTCGATGTGGATTTGAAAAATGGCGAACAAAAAACCGACAAATTTTTAAAGATGAATCCCTTCGGACAAGTCCCCGTGCTTGATGATAACGGTGTCATTATTTCTGACTCAAATGCCATTCTCATTTACCTGGCAAAAAAGTATGACGACGGTCACTGGCTACCTGAGGATCCTCTTGCTTCGGCCAAGACACAACAATGGCTATCCATTGCTGCTGGACCAATATCATCAGGCCCGGCAACTGCGAGACTCATTACACTATTCGGTGCGAACTATAACGCCGATGAAGTTATTCAGCGTTCCAATGAATTACTTACCGTTATTGATTCTGAATTAAATGGTAACTCATTTCTGCTTGGTGACGGTCCTACCATCGCTGATGTCGCAGCATATAGCTACATTGCACATGCCCCGGAAGGCAATGTTTCATTGGCGCCACATAAGAATATTCTTTCGTGGTTAAAACGCGTTGAATCATTAAAGGGATTCATAGCAATGCAAAGTAGCAAGGTTGGTTTGGCTGCTTGATCAGTTTGGCTGGGTGGCAGATATATGCAACGGTGTGCAAAGCCGTTTATGTCGGTTCAACTCCGACCCCAGCCTCCATATTCATAAACATTAATAATTCAGGTGAAATAACATGAGAGAATATGTCAGTGATATTGCTTTTACCGACAAAGTAAAAGAGATTCAAAAACAAAAAGGTTCCCGTAACAGCTATGCACATATGGAACAACGTGGGAGCTGGGAGAATACTGTAACTGCTCAACTCAAAGACTTCCTCGCAGAACGTGATTCATTTTATATGGCAACTGTTAATAGTGAGGGACAACCCTACATTCAACACCGTGGCGGACCGAAAGGTTTTTTAAAAATAATTGATGAGCGCACGCTGGGTTTTGCTGACTTCAAAGGCAATAAACAATACATATCTTATGGCAATCTGGAAGAAAACAATAAAGTCTGCCTATTTTTTATGGACTATCCGAATCGCACCCGCATAAAGCTTTGGGGCACATCTGAGGTCAATGAAGAAGACGAATCATTAATTAAACAATTATCTGTTTCCGATTATAAAGGCGCTGTCAAACGTGCTTTCATTATTCATGTAGAAGCCTGGGACAGAAACTGTCCACAACACATCACTCCTCGTTATACTAAAGAAGAATTGGAACTAATGGACAAAGCAGAATGAATTAAGGCAAGACAATAATCAGCAAAATGCACACCATCCCAGGTGGAATACGCCTCGAATTTATTGCAGTTGAGTAGTAATATTCAGTCTCATAAAGAAATAGCATTATTTCTAACAAATAATCAATAAGCGCTAAAGCAAGAAAGTATTTATGGAAAGAGATCCTGAAAATTTCCCCGACGATATCAATGGCGATACATTATGGAGAATGCTGGAAAACGGTGACGATTTATCTATAGAAAGAGAAATAGAATTCACTGTTATTTTTCCTACCGAAGACGATGCGCTGCAATTTGGAGAGGCCTTGTTGATTAACCGGCAAAAAATTCTATTATGTGACAACGAAGAAAATAATGAATACCCGTTCGAAATTGTTGTTTATGTTTATATGGAAGCAACTCATGAGGAAATTTCGGGTTACGAGGATTTACTGGAATTACACGCAACACAATACAATGGGCTTAATGATGGCTGGGGCTCGCTTACAGGGATGTAAGTGATACGACTATATGGATATAGGAGGTAGAATTGTGCCTGGAGCAACAATCGAGAGTCGAGTCTGGAACAGAGACCGAAAACTTGAACAGAAATAAACTATTAACAAAAAAGCCATGAAAAAAGTCGAAATTTCAAAAGAACCGGTTGAGTTATACAAACTCCTTAAGTTTGATGGTTTAGCCTCCAGTGGCGGTGAAGCGAAATTCTTCATTTCTGAAGGTCAGGTTTTAGTTAACGGAGCAGTAGAAACAAAAAAACGAAAAAAAATTATGTCGGGAGATATTATTGAATTAGGAGATGAAAAAATTCACGTACATCTAAAGGAGCTTTTGATTAAACCATGAATCCATCTGTCCTCATCGCAACATTTCTGGCATTTGCCAATAAACTAAAATTCACAAATTTGTTTTTTATCGTTATTGGTTTATTTGTTATTGATTTAATTATTCCTGACTTTATTCCCTTAATTGATGAAATTATTCTGGGACTGCTTGCTATTATTCTTGCGAATTGGAAGGATGAACGAAAGAAAGAGAAAGAAGGAAATCTCATTGAAGGTGAAGTGATCGACGAGGAAGATAAATAAGCTTATCGATGGATCTCTTATATCAACTTCAGACGCTATTACCCATGGCAATTAAATGGGCAGAAGAAAATAGTGAAAAGATTCAAAATGAAGGTACTCTTTTAACAGCAGAACAAATCGAGATCGCTAAACAAGTTGGCGTTACTAATCCTGAAAAAGTAAAAATACTTGAAGTTGCTAAAATCCCCATACCGGATAACGAGAAACTAAGTGAGGCAGCTACGCAAACCGGATTTCTTAATGAAGATATGAAAGGTCTTACACTTGGCCACTCCATTTATCTCTGTAATGGACACAATACTACACGTCAACTTTCTCACGAATTACGCCACGTTTATCAATACGAAGCCTTTGGATCAATACCCCAATTTCTGGTGGAATACTTGAAACAGATTGTCCTGGTCGGTTACGAAAATTCTTTACTGGAGCAAGATGCCAGAAAACACGAGATTAATGATTAATTTGAGAAAACCATAATCAGAGCTATGCAGCTAAATCATGACTATTTTTTTGATTGTTACTCCATCTAACAACACTAACTATCGCAAAGAGTGAAATAAAGATAAGTAAAGGATATATAAGTAATAAATCGACACGGATGTTGCACTCGCCACTACACAGTATGCGTAGCTTCATAGCATATTCGTAAACCGTATATATTCCCCATAACGATGCTGCAATCAAAGCCGACCATCGTTTTGATCTTTGATATAAAAAAATAAATATTAACGTTGGGATCAACGCTAAAAAAGGCGCAAGAATAAATACCATGCCCATTGCTGTCAGTGGTAATAATAAGAACTCCATATTCACCTTAAAGCAATCAACTTGATTTACGTTGGAATACCAAATTTGTTTCGCTGGATTCTGATTTATAAAATTTGTAGCCGTCAATATTAAACTTTTTTAACTCTTCCGGCTTCTTTAACCTGTTTTTAATAATGTAGGCACTCATAAGCCCGCGTGCTTTCTTGGCATAGAAACTTATTATTTTGTATTTACCATTTTTAAAATCCTTGAACACCGGCACAATAATCTCGGCATTAATATCAGCCGCTTGAAGTGATTTGAAATATTCATTCGATGCAAGATTAATCAGATATTTACTTTTGCTGGTCTTAAGGTCTTGATTGATTTGTTGCGTAATTCTTGCTCCCCAAAATTCATATAAATCCTTACCTTGCTTATTTTCAAACTGAGTCCCCATCTCCAGTCGATAAGCCTGCATCAAATCCAGTGGTTTTAACACGCCATATAGACCCGATAATATTCGCAAATGTTTTTGTGCAAACTTTAAATCCTGATTACTAAATGATTCGGCATCTATGCCAGTATAAACATCGCCCTTGAATGCCAATAAGGCTTGCTTGGCATTATTCAAAGTAAAGGGCGTTTTCCAATCGCCAAAACGTAAGTAGTTAAGCGTGCCTAACTTATCGCTGATCTTCATTAAAGATGAAACTTCTGTAGGGCTCAGTTTCTTTAACTCCGAGACCAATTTTCTAGACTCCTTTAAAAACTCGGGTTGTGTGTAGTCTTTTGTAATCGGCGTTGTCTCGAAATCAAGTGTTTTCGCCGGTGAGATAACGATTAGCATAAAAATAATAGACCTCTGTATTTATTGTATTTCGTGATGTTAATACCAGTAGTCAAGATACATAAAATTACTATAACTGTATAACTAAAAACAACCCCGTCGCAATCATAACACTACCCGCAATTATGTTAATCCCCTTCTTTGCCTTGCTGCTTTTAAAAAGCATTCTGAGTTTACTGCATCCAAACAGCAATAGGCAGGGAAGAACGATTAGACATGGCTTCATTAGAGAGTTTAAAAACTAAATAGAGAGTTCTAGTTTAGCGTACCTGGGCTGACCCCACTTTTCTAATCTTTACTTGCATCAGGGTTGAGATCGATTTCACTTGATCGAATATGCAAATCCCTTTGTGGATAAGGTATTTCAATATTATGCTCACGAAACTTGTCCCATATATTAAGTAATATTTCACTCTTTACATTAAGCACGCCATTTTCCGGATCTTTAATCCAAAAACGTAATTTCAGATCCACTGAGTTATCACCAAAGCCAATTAATAAACATTCAGGTTCAGAAGAATCAAGTACACGTTCCACCATTTTTACTGCTTCGATACAAAGCGCCATCGCTTGTCGTACATCTGCTTGATAATGAACACCAACATCAACCTCAGGTCTTATTAACTTGTCAGTATGTGTCCAATTAATCACTTCCTGACTGATCAAGTTTTCATTCGGGATCAGATGCTCGGTACCATCCATTCTTTTTATCGAGGCGTAGCGGGCATTTAATGAATCTACTACGCCGTAGGTATCACTAACGGTAATCAGATCGCCTGGTTTAATAGACTTATCCAGCAGTAACAACAAACCACTAAATAGATTGGCAATCGATTTCTGCAAACCAAGTCCAATACCCACACCCACCGCACCACTAAACACAGCAAAGGCAGTCAAATCAATACCGACGCTGGAAATCGCAACAGCAACAGCAATGATAATCAGTGTGATTTTAATCAATTTACTAATCAGTACTTGTACTGAAGGTGTAATATCAGTTGATTTTCTGATCTGTTGCTCGGTGAACTGTGAAATTAGTATTGCCAACCAAAGTAAAACAACGAGTACAAAAAGTCCTTCAATCACAGTTAATGCAGATAGTCTTAAATCCCCTAAAATTAGCCCTATACCATCCAGTACATTGGTCACAGGGTCGACTAGATTTAATATAATGAGTGCCGCAACAGTCCAAACAATAATCGCGATAAATTTTGATAATGTCTTGTTTCTAAACATGCCCGTTGTCATACGAATAATGACCCAGGCAGCTAGCAAGCTCACTGCAATTTTTATCAAGTGATATGACGTTTCTATCGCCGCACCAATCAACAACACTGATAACAATGTCACTAACCAAATAGTTGGAAGAACCAGTGAGTCAACTAAAGATTTATATTTATTAAGAGACGTTGGTATAAATCGAAAGATTGATCTACTTTTATCCTCAAGATCCTTTTCTCGCCATTCTTTTATTCCTGGCGTTAAATACCAACTCACTAGCAAGGTTAATACAATGATACTCAGCTGTATTAGGTTGCTAAAAATTAATACATTGTCATAAACCCAGCTTTCCATGGTCATGAAAAGATTTTCCAGATAAGTGTAGTCAAAGTACTTATTCATATATGACAGCTATTTGAGTTTCTTTATAAAACAGGATTAATTATAGTCATTCTCGAAATCTAACACGATAATTAGTAGCAACCCACCTGAATCTTGAAATTTCCCTGCAGAGGTCTATATTCAATAGACGGTAAACGAATAAGGACACCACCATGAGCGATTCTAATGATAACGAACTGATTAAAAAGACGATTCAACACTATATTGATGGCGCTATCTCTGGAAAAGGCGATGACATGAAACCGGCATTCCACGCCGATGCGAATATCTTCGGCTATATCGGCCCTGACTTATTTGCCGGCCCCATACAGATATTGTTTGACTGGAACGATGAAAATGGCCCCGCCACTGAGTTAAAAGCAAACATCGTTAGCATTGATATCGAGGGCACAATCGCCACCGCTCGTGTTGAATCTGATAATTGGACTGGCCATAAATTTACAGACATGTTTACGTTGCTTAATACAGATGGCGCATGGAAGGTGATGAATAAAGTATTTCATCTTCATGGGTAGAATTTAAAATAATGAAGAATCAATCGGCCGTTACCGCGCACCATGCGCTTACGACATTAGTGCATCCTTGCACGTCACACTGAGCCTTTTGATTTGGAATAATCATGAATATGCCAGCCGAACAATTCAAGATTAACCTCAACCAAAACCTTTGGGGATTGGTAGTGAGCTATGGGTTTCTTGGTATATCAGAACACTATGAATTATACGTGCTCTTTTGCTTTGCACTCATCCCGTCTCTGGCAATGACCATATCAATATGCTTTACAACTGTCGCATACACAAAAAAGTATTGTGAAAAGAAAAGAAATAACTATTAAAAATAAATCTGTCCCTTTTATGCACGAATTCGCTAGCCTCGTCTACAGATCAATAAATTTTAACAATGGCTTGTAATCATTTTGATCTGCTTTTCTAAGCGCATGAATATATTCCGTTCGACGTTCGTTCATCGACTGCAAGTCATTCCCTTTAGCCCAATCAATAGGCTTGGCATCGAGTTGCTTAATTAATAATGCATCCGCCATGATAATACGTGCATGCCGACCATTACCATTTGGAAACAAATGTATCTTTACTAATCTATGATGAAACCTAATCGCAATCTCTTTTGCTTCATAAGTCTTGTTTTCTATCCAATATTTAACATCATCAATCAATGATCGTGGTTGCACACTTATTTGTAATGGATCGACACCAATATTTTTTTCAGTCTTCCTATAAGTGGCCGCCCATGTCCATACATCACCAAATAACCGCTTATGTAATTCTTTCATGAACAACTCATCTAAAACATCAATCTTTTTTTGACGCGCTAACCATTGAAGACCACTTTCAATATTGGCCTGTTCTAAATGATCTAACTCTCCACGTTTAGTGACATGCTTATGCTTAAGGCCTTCCATCTCATCAGGGTCAAGTGGCGTTGCACCATCAGGATAATCTATCGTTTCCACTATTCGTCATTCCATAAACTGGAAGGCATTTCGTCCATTAAATTTCTTTGAATCCGGTTAATTTCAAATTGAATCTGTTCTTTAGATAAAGCCTGTGACTCCAAAGCCATATGCTGATTCGTTAGATTAACTAAGTCCGTCGCTTTTTCTTTTGCGCGAGCAGCAATAACATCTTCTACAGAATTCTTCGGCACAATAACATAAACAAAACGATAGCCCATTGCTTCGGCCATCTGCTGTAATGCTTTTAAAGTCACATTACCGGTAAGCTCTCGCTTCTCTGTTTGAGATATCTGAGCACGAGACACACCCAACCGCCGAGCCAACTGCGCAGCAGACATATTAAGCGCCTTGCGAGCCGTACATAACCAACCTTCAGTAGGGACAGAAACATCACGAACCGCATTTGCAGTGCGATCCACGATTTGTTGATACTGTATAGCTACTACTTGTTTGATACTCATAAGTAAACCTTTATATTTACATTTATATATTTTTTGTAAATCTATATATATACATAATGAACATATATGTCAATATATATATTGACATGTATTTAATTAAACCAAGGTTCGCTCACAGCGAAAACCAGTAGCATAGAATCAGAAACGGAGGCCGAGAGCATAAATTTTATCTGACCTCACTTGCTTGATATTTCCTTATAGAGGTCTATAAAGAAGCTATGGAATTTGATCATCTCAAAATTATAGACCTCGCAAGCGAAGGCAAGTGGGATGAGGCTCATCATTTAATAGAACAATCTAACGATAAATTATCCTGCCTTGTTCATGCCTATGTGCATCGAATTAAAAATAACAACGCTGATGCTAATTACTGGTACGGGCGAGCAGGTGTAGAAATACCTGTGAATACTCTGGAAGAAGAAAAACAACGCCTTTACGAAATGATAAACGAGCAATAATGCTAAATATAGAATCTGTTAATCATGTCGGCATTAGAATTGGAGAGCGAGTCCGATCCGTTGCATTTTATGAACTACTTGGCTTTGAGTTGATAGAAGATGTAGGCTTTGAAAAAGGCCATCCGATTATAATGAAGCACCCCTGTGGCGTAGTATTAAACCTGTTGGGTCCCGCCAATACTGATGATGGTAAAAATATACTGATGGATGTTGAGGAAAAATACCCAGGCTATACTCATATAGCATTAACCGTCTCCGATCTGGAAATGGCTAAATCTTTTATGAATGACAATAACATCGAGATAACCGGTTCATTCAGCTTTGGCGATATGTCAGCTATATTCATCCGTGATCCGGATAAAAACGTCATCGAGTTAGATGCTTATAGTAATACTAACAAAGAAGACCTTAGTGGTTACGCGAATCACTTGTAATGATGGATAATCAATCGGCCGCTCCTCGGCTTTGGCTTCCTGCGTCGCTCTACCTTCCTACATCCTTGTAGGTCGCTGCACATCACACTTGACCCTATTGATTTGTCCAAGAGGGCTCTGACCCCTTTAATTTCAATCTTTCATACGCTGTGATAAGTACCAATACATCACAGATAGTCCCGTCAGGATCAGATCTTCAATAATGGTTATATTCGTCATTGGTCTCGCGAGAAAGACGCCAAAACAACCGCAATTTTCAAGTTCAATACCGCGGCTAACAGTAATGATGGCAAGTACAGTATAAGCGCTGTGCATTAGCGTAAGTATTGGTCCTATGAATTCCGACAACGGCTTGCGAACCATGTAGAAGGCGAGCTCTAGTTCAAACAAGGCAATCACTAGCGCCAGTCCTGTAGCAAGGTAAGCAGATATTCCAAATTGATAGGTAACGATGACATCGGCGAATCCCGGAATATCAAGTAACTTACCAATACTCGTAGATAACAACAGAAGTATAAAAAAATACTTGAGTGCTTTATAAGATACAGATTGCCAGTTCTTCATTGACTATATTCCCTTTATTGATCATTAATGGTTCTAATTCCATTAATTTAATTCAATTTAATATTGATTATAAAGATTTCTTTATGCTTATCGATGGATAATATTCACCCAACAGAGATCTGTTCCAACACCGACCTGTTGCCTTGCGCTCTTCTGCACTTGTAAAGGTATATTGATAAAAACGTGCACGAATACTAGAAGGTGGATCATCCGGAAACGGATTATGTTTGAATATTGCTGTAACAGGCTCACTATTTTGTAGCAATCTGACCAAAAGATTATATAACCAACGCTGCTGATTCGGATTACTCAAAGCAGCAAACCACATTTGCCAATCTAGTCGCGGTTGATGTGGCGCAACCCAAGCGGGACATTTCTCCAGATTACCGGGTTTGTATTTAAACTGGTATTCCTGCCAGACACTGTTATCTGCACTGCCTTCGATTACGATTTCATTGCGCTGCTTAGTCATCACAGCAAAAGGACCATAAGAATTAACAATACCGAATGGAGACAGGAAACGAGCCACCGCTGTACCTTGAATATTTCTATCACCAGCAATGATCTGACTTATTTGCATCGTACCCATGTATATACTGATCAATGCCATTAACAATGCACAACTCGTTGCAACCATTCCAGTTTTTAAAGTATTGGAAGTTGGTATTACTAATAACAGCCGCTTCGGTATCAAACGTTTAATCGCGGCATCATCGAATAGAAACAGGCACATAAAAATAGTCAACAAATTAAAAAAATTGTAATTCCCAGTAAGCAGGATGATTATTTGAAATAAAATAAAACAAATACCCGCAACATGTCGAAATCGTCGTGGAGCAAAAAGTAAAAAAGGCACAATCAATTCAGTAATCAGAGTTAGCCCGCTCCCTGCCATTAACATTGATTCCGGTAAATGATGTGCGTACCAGGATAGCGGTGTGGCAAGTGGTTGTGTTTCAAAATGATAATTAAGTGCTGTAAGACTATCCCAGCTTTTATCACCACTAACGATTTTCACAACACCACCAAGAAACATAAAACGAAAAACCAACCAACGATATAGCCATACGATTATCGTCGATCCCCATGGCAGAAAGATTGCCAGAAATCCACATTCCAATAATAATAAATCCCATTGGAAGCTCATGAATACCTGACCGCCATTGACCAATGACAAATAGAGAATATAAAGCAGGATAAGACTGGTTCTTAACATCCGTCCAACGATCACTAATAAGGAAAGAACAACCCCGGCAATACAAACAAATTTGATAAAACCATCAACATGAGAAAACCAAAATAACGTCGGCAAGCGTGTATAAGCATCTACACCTAATTGATCTTTAACAGCACTAAGAAAATATTCCAGCGGTAAAACACCATCAGCGCCAATCAATGCACTTGCTTGTACAGCGAATGAGATAAATGCAATGAGATAAGTTAACCCTAAAAGACGCAAAAATAACCAGGTTATAAGGTGATAACGCGGCGGTTCAAAGTTCCTGCCCCAAAACAAGTGAGTAAAGATCCCCAACAAGCCTCGGTGTGTGGAAAAGAAACGATAACAAAACTCACTAAAAACCCCGAAGCCAGGCAAGAAACGATAAAGAAACAACAAGATGGATTGCGGATGGATATCTCGATACAGACTATAGGTTGCTTTGGCACCTTTGCTGACTGTCCCATCGGCTTCAACCAGATGAATAGCCGCTTCCAGATCTTCAACAGCAATATCCGGATAATCGTCTGCCGCTTCCTGATAAGGTTTGTAATTAACCTTGTCACCCGTCAGAAGCTGCCAGTAATTCACCCATTCCTGGCAAATACCGCACGCCCCATCGTACAAAAGCATTGCCGACCTTTGACTGTTCATAGCACCCCAGACATTAATGACACGAGAGTTCTAATGTAATGCAAAGTCAGTCATGGGAAAAGGCTAGAATCCTAATCAGTGCCTACATAATTCAAGATTCAAGACCTGCACCCGAATTATAAAAAGGCTCAAATATTCTGAATCTTTCATACATTATTAAACAAAAAGACAATCAGTTTTGTCCAATATTAAGTTATACTAAACAGACAATAAATATTATTTCTTTTTCTTAAATATATGTTTTATAGACAAAAATTATTAATGGCTTTACTTGAAATATTCGGAGGCCATCTACCCAGCAAAGATTTACAGAAGTATCTCTTTCTCTACACGAAACTCTGTGAAAAAGAAAAAAGCTACTATTTTGTACCTTATAAATATGGATGTTTCTCATTTCAGTCATATAAGGATAAAAGTAAATTAATTGAACTAGGTCATTTAAAAGATGGGCAAAACTGGGAGATTCGTGATGCGCGTAAAAAATACAGTAAACTATTGAAAAATGATGAAATTAAAAAATTAAAACTATTTAACGAACGATATAAGCACCTTAAAGGCAAAAAGCTTATTCATCACATTTATAAAAATTATCCCTACTATGCTATTAACAGCTTAATTGCTAAAGATATATTGAATGATGTAGAGCTGAACAATGTTAGAGCAGAAGAAATAAATATTAAAGCTCCTACCTTAGCAACGATTGGATATGAGGGAATATCATTTGAAGAATACCTAAATAAACTAATTAGAAATGACATTAAACTGCTCGTTGATGTCAGGCGTAACCCGATAAGTAGAAAATATGGTTTTTCAAAAAAAACATTATCTTCCTCATTAGAAAGTCTAAATATAAAATATATTCATATGCCAGAACTTGGTATTGATTCTACACAGAGAAAATCATTGGTAACCAATTCTGATTATAAAAAATTATTTAAACAATACAGTAAAGATATAGCTTTAAATAACAACGCAACATCAGCACTTCATAGTTTATTCAATACATATAAGAGAATAGCATTAACCTGCTTTGAGTATGATCATAATATGTGTCATAGAGGAACTCTTGCAAATTTTGTACATAATAAATTCGATAAAATACCAATAGAGCATATATAACAAAATGCCAATAGAAAGGATTCTAATTACAGTTAAAACATACCCTACGATTTCATCACGCTACGATGAGTTAGTCTGTACTGCAGGCTTAAGAGAAGATGGTTCATGGATACGTATTTTTCCAGTTCAGTATAGACAAATCGAAAATTACGAAAAAAAATACAAGAAATGGGAATGGATTGACATAAATATTGAGAAAAACACTTCCGACCATCGTGTTGAAAGTTTCAGACCACTTGATCAAGATTCGATATCTGTTGTTAATAGCGTTGGAACTGAACAGAATTGGTATATAAGAAAACAAATAGTTTTAGAAAATGGTAGTGTTTATCATGACCTTGATGAAATTATTTCTCTCAATAAACAAGGTATTCTCTCGTTAGCAACATTTAAACCTTCTAAAATATTAGGCTTTGATATAGAAGAAGATGATAGGGAATGGGATCCCGAAAAATTAAAAACTATTGAATTAAAAGCAAAACAAGGCGATCTATTTTCAGATACTCCAAATCTATTTAAAGTCGCTAAAAAGTTACCTTATAAATTTTCTTATAGATTTGAAGACTCGAAAGGAAAATCTTCAAAATTAATGATTGAAGATTGGGAAATAGGCCAGCTATATTGGAATAGCTTAAAAAGATACAATGATGAGTCTATCGCTATACAAAAAGTAAAAGAAAAATACTTCGACGAATTTTTATCTAAAAATGATTTATATTTATTTCTAGGTACGACAAAAGAGTGGGATAAAAGAGGTACAAACCCTTTCATAATAATTGGTGTTTTCTATCCACCAATAGAAATTCAAAACTCTTTGTTTTAAAAGCTCTCAGCTAGCGCACTACTGCGTTATAAAGCCGATCTAAAACCCTCACTTATTGTCTATAAGCTCCGGTTATTAAATCGGCTTTTTGCCTTGTATAGAATAATAGGGGACAGACCACGTTTTTCCAGGTTTTTGACTTGTCGAGAAACTAATCAGTATCACCTTTGGATATCCAGTTCTGCTTACTGTGCCAAACACGAAGAATTTCAATTTGTTTATCTTTTATACGATAAACAATTAAATAAGAATAATAGGGGACAGACCACGTTTTCCAGGTTTTTGACTTATCGAGAAACTAATCCGTGTCACCTTTGGATATCCAATTCTGCTTACTGTGCCAAACACGAAGAATTTCAATCCGTTCATCCTTGACTCGATAAACAATTAAATAAGGTGTCTGTTGTACAACCCATTCGCGTGTTCCATCAACATGACCAGCGCGACCAATCTCGGGGTTCTCTGTTAACTTTTGGCTTGCTTCCCATACTTTCTGGGCAACATTTTTTGCAGCTTGGGGATTTTCTTGAGATATATAGGTTTGTGCTTCGATAAGATCAGCGAGTGCAGGATGAGTCCATTCAACTTTCAACATTTACACCCCAGCTTACGAATGCTTCCCGAACTTCATTTGCGTTAGCAAATTCGCCCCTGTCTGCTGCCCTGATGCCTGTTTCCACCGCACGGCGGAAACGGACTTCTTCCAGGACATCATCCCAAGTCGCGTTATCCGGTAATTCTTCTGCCAGAGTATGTAATGTTTCTTTTAGATTCGCTGCCATAAACTTATTCCTTAAGTTAATTATAGTCATTCCATGAACTGATACTACATTATTAATATTAAAAAGTACCCATATGGGCACTTCTATACGGGAGCAGGCAAGGTCGCTCTATGATATCCCTATCATCGCGACACTTGTGCATCCATGCACATCGTCCATAAAGTATCGCCTATACAGGCGATGGTAAATCTGTCGATCCCATTAAAAATTTGTCTACGGCTGCGGCTGCGGAGCGGCCCTCTGCAATCGCCCATACAATCAAACTCTGACCATGCTGCATATCACCAGCAACAAACACACCTTCTACATTGGTCTGCCAGTTTTCGTGCCAGACATTTGTACGTTCGTTTAGATCAACGCCGAGTTGTTCTACCAAACCTGCTTTTTCTGCGCCGGTAAAACCCATTGCCAGGAAGACAAGATCGGCTTTTAACATTTTTTTACTTTTCGGTACGTCATTGAACATCATGCGTCCACCGGTGCGTTGTATTTCTACTTTGGTGAGTTCAAGATCGGTTAAGTTACCGTCTTCATCGCCATGAAATTTTTTCGTTTGTACTGAATAAACGCGATCACCACCTTCTTCGTGCGCTGATGCTGTGCGATAGATAAACGGCCATTGTGGCCAAGGGTTATCTTGTGCACGTTCTTTTGGTGGCTTCGGCATAATTTCCAGTGAGGTGACTGATGCGGCGCCTTGTCTGTGCGCAGTACCGATACAGTCTGCACCGGTATCACCACCGCCGATAACAATAACGTGTTTATCTTTTGCATTAATCAGTTCTTCTTCAGGGATGGTGTCGCCCATACAAACTCGATTTGATTGTGGCAAATATTCCATTGCCTGATACACGCCTTTTAATTCACGCCCGGGAATCGGTAAGTCACGACGCGCACTTGCGCCACCACTTAAGATTAAGGCATCAAATTCTTTCTTTAGATCATTGGCATCGATATCAACACCGATATGACTATTTGGTTTGAAGGTAACACCTTCTGCTTCCATTTGTTCCATACGACGATCAAGACGACGTTTTTCCATTTTGAATTCGGGAATACCGTAACGCATTAAACCGCCAATGCGATCAGAACGTTCAAACAAAGTAACATCGTGTCCGGCGCGTGCGAGTTGTTGCGCTGCTGCCATACCGGCAGGACCAGATCCTATGATGCCGACTTTTTTACCGGTTTTCTTTTCTGGAATTTCCGGTTTGATCCAGCCGTTTTCAAAGGCTTTATCAATAATTGATAATTCAACCGCTTTAATGCTGACCGGGTCTTCATTAATACCAAGTACGCAAGAACCTTCGCATGGCGCAGGACATAAAGTACCGGTGAATTCAGGAAAGTTATTCGTTGCATGCAACCGTTTAATAGCATCTGCCCATTGATCGCGATAAACCAAATCATTCCAATCTGGAATCATATTGCCTAATGGACAACCTTGATGACAAAACGGAATACCGCAGTCCATACAACGTGCCGCTTGTACTTTTAATGGCTCGACTGGCCAGGGTTGCATGACCTGTTTCCAATCTTTAACTCTTTCTTCTACTGGACGGTACGGTTGCTTCTCTCTTTCGTACTCCATGAATCCTGTAATCTTACCCATTGGCGGCCTCCATAATAGCTTCTTCTTCGGTGAGGCCTTTCTCCTTACCACGTTTAATTGCTGCAAGAACATTTTTATAGGCTGTAGGCATGACTTTTACAAACTTACCTTGATAATCCTTCCAGTTCTTCAGAATATTTTCAGCAACGGTACTTTGTGTGTATTGAACATGATTGCTCAATAAGGTCTTAACCTTATCAACATCTTCTTGTTCTTCTATTTTTTCTAATCCGATCATGCCGGTGTTGCAACGGATTTCAAAATCACCGTCTTCATCTAATACATAAGCTTCACCACCTGACATACCTGCAGCAAAGTTACGACCGGTTTTACCTATGATGACTGCGACACCGCCGGTCATGTATTCACAACCATGATCACCGACACCTTCAACAACTGCACTGACACCACTGTTGCGTACACAGAAACGTTCACCAGCGATACCGCGTAGATAGGCTTCACCACTGGTTGCACCGTAGAGTAATACGTTACCGACTAGAATATTTTCTTCTGGGATAAAGGTTGAATGACGTGGCGGGTAAACAATAATCTTACCGCCGCATAAACCCTTACCAAGGTAATCATTTGAATCACCTTCGAGCGTCATGGTGATACCGCTTGGTACGAATGCACCAAAACTCATACCGGCTGATCCATTGAAATGAATATTAATCGTATCGTCTGGCAACCCTTCCGCACCATAACGCTTGGTGATGTTATGTCCGAGGATGGTACCGACGGTTCGATCGGTATTCAGTACCGGCAGAATAATATCGACCTTCTCTTTATTCTCTAGTGCCGCTTTGCTTAATGGGACTAACTTGGTGACATCAAGTGATCGTTCCAGGCCATGGTCCTGTTCTTTAACCTGGTAGTATTTATCACCTGGACGCAGTTCTGCTTTATACAAAATATTGCTGAAGTCGAGGCCTGCTGCTTTCCAATGATCGACGGCTTTATTTGTATCAAGCTTATCGACCTGACCGATCATTTCATTAATCGTTCTAAATCCAAGTTGCGCCATGTATTCGCGAATTTCTTCAGCGATAAATTTAAAAAAGTTTTCAACGAACTCAGGTTGGCCTGTAAATTTACGTGTGAGTTCCGGGTTCTGTGTCGCTACGCCAACAGGACAGGTATTCAGATGACAAACGCGCATCATGATACAACCCATCACAACAAGCGGTGCTGTTGCAAAACCGAATTCTTCTGCACCAAGTAAGGCTGCTATTACAACATCACGTCCGGTTTTTAACTGGCCATCAGTTTGTAAAACAATGCGATCACGTAAACCATTCATAACCAACACTTGTTGTGATTCAGCTATACCTAATTCCCAAGGTAGGCCGGCGTGTTTTAATGAGCTGATGGGTGATGCACCGGTACCACCGTCATAACCGGAAACTAAAATCACATCGGAGTGACACTTTGCAACACCGGCTGCGACGGTACCGACACCGATTTCAGCAACCAGTTTAGTATGTATACGTGCTTTTGGATTTGAATTCTTTAAGTCATGAATTAACTGCGCTAGATCTTCAATTGAATAAATATCGTGATGTGGTGGTGGTGAAATTAGATCAACCCACGGTGTAGAACCCCGTACTTCTGCAATCCAGGGGTAGACTTTAGAGCCGGGTAACTGTCCGCCTTCTCCAGGCTTCGCACCTTGTGCCATTTTGATTTGAATATCATCAGCATTGGTTAAGTAGTTACTGGTGACACCAAAACGACCAGAAGCAACTTGCTTGATCGCGCTTCTTCTTAAATCGCCATTGGCATCTGCAACAAAACGAGCAGGATTTTCACCACCTTCACCAGTATTTGATTTACCACCGATACGGTTCATTGCTATGGCTAAGGTTTCATGTGCTTGTCCACTAATCGAACCATAAGACATCGCTCCGGTTGAAAAACGTTTCATGATGTTTTCTATCGGTTCGACTTCGTCTAGTGGAATGGCTTTATCAGCGAACTTAAATTCAAACATACCGCGTAAAGTTGCACGATGTTCATTCTGATCATCAACACGGCTGGTATATTCTTTAAAGACTTCGAATTGGCCGGTACGGGTAGCGTGCTGAAGTTTAAAAACAGTATCAGGATTGAACAGGTGATATTCACCATCACGTCGCCACTGATATTCACCACCCCATTCTAATTCAGGTTCTTTTACTTCACGTTCCGGGAAGGCATTATGATGACGCATGTTCATTTCTTCTGCGACTATTTTCATACCGATACCGCCGATACGTGATGCTGTCCAGGTAAAGTATTTATCAACGAATGCTTTTTCTAAACCAATCGCTTCGAAGACTTGTGCACCACAATAAGATTGCACCGTAGAGATACCCATCTTCGCCATAATTTTCGTTAAGCCTTTGTTTACGGCTTTAATGAAATTCGCGACGGCTTTTTGATGTTCCATTTCAGGTAAGCGACCGTTACCGATCATGCTACCGAGTGTTTCAAAGGCGAGGTAAGGATTAACAGCACCAACACCGTAACCGAGTAAGACGGCAAAGTGATGCACTTCTCTTGGCTCACCTGATTCAAGTACTAAACCGATTTGGGTACGCTTACCATTACGAATTAAGTGATGATGAACGCCCGCTGTTGCGAGTAAGGCTGGAATACCTGTTTTGTTTTCATCAATACCGCGATCAGAAAGAATCACATAGCTATAACCGTCTTTAATCGCACTATCGACTTCTACATAAACGTCTTCTAATGCCTTATCCATTCCTGCACCACCCTCTGCAACGCTATATAAAATAGGAATGGTCTTGGTTTTAAAACCTGGAAGGTTTACATCTCGGATTTTTGCTAATTCTTCATTGGTTATAACGGGTGAATTTAATTTTATACGTCGACAACTTTCAGCGGCGGGTTTTAATAAGTTACCTTCTGGGCCAATTGTTATCGCAACCTGTGTAACGAGCTCTTCACGGATACCGTCTAAAGGTGGATTGGTCACTTGCGCGAACAATTGTTTGAAATAGTCGTACAACAAACGTGAACGATCGGATAACACCGCTAAGGCGGCATCGGTACCCATCGCACCGGTAGGCTCCATACCATTTGCTGCCATTGGCGCCATTAGGATTTTTAGATCTTCGTGGGTATAACCGAATGCTTGTTGGCGTTGTAATAAGGTATCGGTATCCAAACCATGAATGTTTTTTGGCGTTGGGATATTTTCAATTGGCATTAAGTTTTTCTTCAACCAATCGCCATAAGGGTGTTCGTCTATGAATTCTTGTTTTATTTCTTCATCATTTATGATGCGACCTTGTTTGGTATCGACCATAAAGATACGGCCAGGATGTAGGCGATCTTTTATTTTTACATTCTCTGGCGCGATTTCTAATACGCCGACTTCTGAAGCCATAATGACAAAATCATCATGGGTGACATAATAACGGGAGGGACGTAGACCGTTTCGATCTAATACAGCACCAATTACTTCGCCATCAGTAAATGACAATGATGCCGGACCATCCCATGGTTCCATTAAGGTTGCATGGTATTCATAAAAGGCTTTACGTTCGTCATCCATGGTTTCATGACCTGACCAGGCTTCTGGAATCATCATTAATACCGCATGGGGTAATGGACGACCGGACATGTGTAAGAATTCCATAACGTTATCAAATACAGCAGAGTCACTACCTCCTTCGATACAGATAGGAAATAGTTTTTCCAGGTCATCACCAAATAATTCTGATTCACATAAAGATTCACGTGCACGCATCCAGTTTGCATTACCACGAACGGTATTTATTTCACCGTTGTGTGCAACGTATCTAAAGGGGTGCGCTAGTTTCCATGCTGGAAAAGTATTGGTTGAAAATCGTTGGTGTACTAATGCGAGTGCTGATTCTATATCGGGATCACCTAAGTCCGGGAACATCGGTTCGATTTGCGAGCCGGTTAACATCCCTTTATAGACAAAGGTACGATAAGACAAAGAAGTTAAATAAAACAATTCGCGTTCAGATAGTTCTGAACCCCAGATTTCATTCTCTACACGTTTGCGAATAACATAAAGTTTACGATCAAATGCGGGGGCATCGAGTTCGTCATTCTTTCCGATAAAAATTTGTTTGAAAGTTGGTTCGCCTTCTTTTGCTGTTGGACCGATTAATGAATCGTCTGTAGGTACATCACGCCAACCTAATAACGATTGCCCTTCTTCATTAATGATTCTTTCAAAAATGTCCTGACAATGTTTTGATTGTTCTGGATCGGTTGGCAAAAAAACCATACCTGCGCCATAGCTATCTGATTCCGGTAATTCGATATTGATTTCAGCACAAACACGTTTGAAAAATTTATGCGGCTTTTGAATGAGTATGCCGACACCGTCACCGGTATTTTCTTCACAACCGCATGCGCCGCGGTGAATTAAGTTTCTTAAAATGGTTAACGCATCATCTACGATCTTATGTGACTTTTGTCCTTTCATGTGAGCAACAAAACCGAGGCCACAGGCATCGTGCTCTGTTGTTGGATCGTACAAACCTTGTTGCTTAGGGGGTTGCTTCATTCTGAAATCACTCTATTAATAATATTTTTATTTATCGTCTCGTATTTATACAAGACGGATAGAAAATGTGCTGAAAAAACCGGGGAAATTACTGCCAGGGATACCCTGTAGGATTCATCGTTGTTCTTATAATATTCGAGTCAGCTTTCCGTACCCCCACGAAAAGGGGGGAGAATTATAATAAAGCACCGTATTTTTGTCACGGTGCAACATTAAACATTCTGATGAATACACGAAATGAGGAGTTAGACTCTTTTTAGCTTATTTAGCGTATTTAATGGTTATTTCGAAGAATTTAGATGGTTTTTCGAGTGTTATTTAAACAAAAATATCACAATAAACTGAGTTATTGCAGCAAATCTTTAATGCTTTGCACACTTCTGGGCCAAGGTGCCATTAATTTTGCTTTTGTAGGTAATGTATCTATCGCTGCAATGGCTTGCTCACGATCCGGGTAAAGACCGTAAATCAGAACATGCCACTGCTTGCCTTTGTTTGAAGCAGTGAAAGAAATAATCTTATTATCACTGTCCTTAAAAGATTTTAAATAAACATCTATAGTTTCTTGTTCATAGGCGCCGATTAATTGTAATACATACTTTTTCGGGTCTTGTTTCGTTAACCAGTTAATGTCTTTCAATATGGGCTCTGATTTAGGTTCAGGAATGCTCACTGGTTTTGGCTCAGGCTCGGGCTCGGGCTCGGGAATAAGCTCAACATTATTTTCAATACTGGAAGTTGTATCACTAAACGGCGCGCTCTCCTCAATAATCTCTTCTTCTACAGTTTCTTCTTCTACGACAACTGTTTCCAGTTCAGATTCTTTAGCAACAAGATTACCTTGTGAGTTATAAACCAACACTTCTGATTTATTGTTTAGATCCTTTGCAATTTCAGGAATAACAGGTGGAGATAATTCTTCAATCGTCACCGGTTCTGGCTCAAGTTCCTGTGGCACTTCTATTTCAATAGTGTCACCTTGCTTCTTCTCATTTTCATTTTGTTTTGGCAGTTCTAACTTGATTGTTTGCTTTACGTCTTCTTTTTCTGTCTGTTGTAAGAGAGTAGCTATGCCAACCGATAGAAACATTAATAACGCAACAACTGATATTATTAATTTATTCTTTATCAGTAGCGCTTTAATATTTATTGAAGACTTTTCCTCAACCACTTCTGGTTGTTTTGCCGGGTCATCCAGATATTGCTCACATAAAGCATTTATTCTGCCTGGCAAACCGTGTGATATACGATGTATTTGTTTAATTGTTTTTTCATCAAACAAATTTAAGTCCGATGCATTTTCCGTCGGGTAATTATTATGAATGTATTGCTCAGTTTGCTTTTCGTTCAAATCCGGCATTTCTATAATATGTAGACTATCCGAGTCATCTTTATTTATTCCAGACTCTTCCAATCGATCTAAAAAAGAAGGTTCGCAAAATAAACAGACGTGAAGTACAGAAGCTTCATTAGAGCTTGCTAATATTTCAAATAAATTACGGATTGATTCATCATCAAACAGATCAGCATTATCGATTAACAATGCAGGAATTTGTTGTTTATTTTGACAACGAGTTAACCATTGATTCAAGTCTGTTTGACTATATGCTGCCTCCTGTTTTCCACCGTGACTGGCGCCATCGATTATTGCCTTGAAAATATCATTTGTTTTCGTAGTAATGCTAAGCGTCAAATTTTTTATTATTAAATTTGCACCATCCTGATTGATTAATTGCTGAAAGAATGTCGTTTTACCTGAATCGGGCTCTCCTTTGACAATAACAAGCTTATTGCTGTATTCCAGCAAGTGTAATATCAGTTCACTACGGTGCGTTAATTCCGGCGTAATAAAACTTTTCTGTTGGTTCTGTTCTTCCATAAATTTACTTGATTATGACAACATTAATATTTCTTATACACTGTTCCCATTAATTCTTTCATATTCAGAGAATGCAAATCGGTCTGTCATTCCAGCTACATAGTCTGCAACAAGCCTTGCAAATTTAAGTCCATCATTGTCTTCTGTATTAGATTTTATTTCTTTCTGAATCTTATCAGTTAATAATTCTGGCTTATTCATATAAGCGTTAAAAAGATACTCGACCGTTTCTTTCGCTTTATCCGCCATACTATTAACACGTTCATGTCGATAAAGATTATCACGTAAAAATTTCTTTAAAATTTTATGCATTGATTCAGTTTTTTCACTCATTCTAATAAGTGACTTACCACACTTCCTGACTTCATCTATATCATTTGGTTTGACACCATCAATTAAAGCCTTACTTGTTTCAATAAGGTCACTAACAACATAATTAATCATTCTTCTTATAATTTCATGGCGTAGATGACTATCATCTAAATCTTGCCATTTCTTTTTTACACTGTGGTAGTGAATATCAACCATTTCACATTCTCGTAGTGCCTCTATATTCAACAATCCTGCCCTTAAACCATCATCAATATCATGGTTGTTATAAGCAATTTCATCGGCGAAATTAGCAATTTGCGCTTCCAGGCCAGGCTTTTCATCATTTATGAAACGTTCACCTATTGTCCCAAGCGTTAAGGCATTATTTTTTGAACAATGTTTTAGAATTCCTTCTCTGGTTTCAAATGTTAAATTCAGACCGGGAAAAACTGCATAACGTTGTTCTAATAAATCAACAATTCTTAGAGACTGGAGATTGTGTTCAAATCCACCATATTGCTGCATACAAGCGTTTAATGCGTCCTGACCTGCATGTCCAAAGGGGGTGTGACCTAGATCATGTGCTAGACATATTGCTTCGGTCAGATCTTCATTTACGTTTATTGCACGAGCAATTGTTCGGCCAATTTGCGCAACCTCAATTGAATGCGTTAATCGAGTGCGAAACATGTCACCTTCGTGATTTACAAATACCTGGGTTTTATATTCCAGACGCCGGAATGCGGAGGAATGGATAATGCGATCACGGTCTCGTTGATACTCATTGCGATATTCAGCCCCATCATCCTGGTACACTCGCCCTTTCGAGTTATCAGAGTGTGCAGCATAAATCGCTAACTCGTTTTCCACGTTAACCTGGAATCCTTAGTTGGAGTCGCTTGAGTGTGCGTTTCTCAGGTTTAGTTGCGCCGACTAGAAAGCCGCACATAGTTATTCTACGTAAGGTTTTCGCCGTCAAGCAAATAAGCCTGAGAAACGTGCAATCAAATGAGTAGGCAAACTTCCCTAATGGGTGCAGACCAAACACACTATAAACTGTTATTTTAAAATACATCGTCATAATCCTTAGCCGGTCAACTGAGGAATCCAGGTTTTATCCCTCAATTTAAAAAATGATTGATCGTTTCCTTTAATGCCTGTTCGGTATAGTCAGAACTAATAATTGCATTACCAATATCATTTAAAAGTATTAAGTATAAAACACCATCTCGAGATTTTTTATCGACCTTCATGTTCTCAAGCATTTGATTAAGTTTTACATCTTTGTGAACCTGCGTTGGTAAATTTGCCCGTGTCAAAAGCGCATGGATTCTATCCACTTTATCCTGTTCTATTAATCCTAGTCGCATTGATAAATCTGCCGCCATCAACATGCCGCAAGCAACAGCTTCACCATGTAGCCATCCCTTATAATCAAGTGCTGTTTCTATAGCATGTCCGAATGTATGCCCCAGATTTAGTGTTGCTCTAATACCGGATTCTCTTTCATCTTCTGCAACAACTTCTGCTTTGTTGATACAAGAACGTTCAATTGTATATTCTAATGCTTCATCATCGCGCTGCATGATCGATTCGATATTATCTTCAAGCCAATCATAAAATTCTTTATCTCTTATAATCCCGTATTTAATGACTTCCGCCAAGCCTGCGGAGAATTCTCTTTCAGGTAATGTGGATAGAACTTTTGTATCCGCTATAACGGCACTAGGTTGATAAAAAGCACCTATCATATTTTTACCCAAAGGGTGATTAACTGCCGTTTTACCGCCGACTGAAGAGTCAACTTGAGCAAGAAGCGTTGTCGGTATTTGTATGAATTTAACTCCGCGTTGATAACATGCGGCAGCGAAACCTGTTAAATCACCAATCACTCCGCCCCCTAATGCAATCAACATGCAGGTTCGATTGTATTTTTTTTCCATTAAGCGCGTGATTATCTGGTTCAAACTATCAAGCGATTTAGTCGTTTCTCCATCGGGTAGTATTATTGTTTCGTAATCTACATTGCTTAATTTGTCTTCTACAAATTGTAGATACAAAGGAGCAACATTCTCATTTGTAATGATCAAAACCTGACTACTGGTAATATGCTGTTCAAATAATTTTTGCTCAGACAGAACAGATTTTCCAATGTAGATTGGATAACTACGTTCAGCAAGATCAACTTCAATTACTTTCATTTTGTTTCAATAAATTCTAATATTTTTTGAGTTATCTGTTTAATACTTAAATCATGCGTGTCAATTACTTCATCTGCTATAGAAATATAAATATGTTCTCTTTCCTCTAATATTTTTTTTATCTGACCTAATCGATCATCAGTTTGAAGTAATGGTCGACGCTTATCATTAGCTGTTCTCTTGAATAATTTATCAGCTGTAGATTTCAGGTAAATAATAGTCCCATTATCTATTAAAGTTTTTCTGTTCACAGGATCCAAAACAGAACCGCCACCGGTCGATAATACTATATTATCCAGCAAGGCCAATTCTGCAAGTACTTGAGATTCACGTTTTCTGAAACCGACTTCACCCTCAATCTCAAAAACCAGGGTAATATCAACCCCTGTACGTTTTTCAATTTCATGATCAGAATCATAAAACGTATTTGATATTTTTCTTGCTAATTGCCGCCCTATGGTGGTCTTACCCGCACCCATAGGTCCAATCAAAAAAATGTTATTAGACTTGCTCACTATTAATGATAAAACATTTATTCCCGGTTCTGACTAGAATAACTTAACTAGGCACGTATACCCAAGTTACTCCAAAATACAGGCTTTAACAGTATTCAAACAAAAAAGGGATGTGACCCATATGGGCACATCCCTTGAATAATGTAACGTGTATTATTATTATTAAATCGTAAGACTATCCTTCAGGATTTTCGGAGTAATAAAAATCAGCAACTCGCTTTTCTCTTTATTAATATCCGTCCGTTTAAATAAGAACCCTACATAAGGAAGGTCACCAAAGAATGGCGTTCTATCAACAGACTTTCTATCCGAAGAAGAATAAACACCGCCTAAAACAACCGTTTCGCCATTTTCAACCAATACCTGAGTAGTAACATTACGTGTATTAATTGCCGGCACACCTAATACCGTAGTAGAACTCACTGTATCCTGATTGACTTGTAAATCCATAATAATGCGATCGTCAGGTGTAATCTGTGGAGTAACACGTAAACTTAATACCGCATCCTTAAAAGAAACCGTTGTAGCACCACTGGATGATGCTTCTTGATACGGGATTTCAACACCAGACTCTATAATTGCTTCATGCTGATTAGCTGTAATTACTCTCGGGCTTGCAATATCTTCACCACGACCTTCAGCAATCAAAGCAGACAATTCCAATTGCAATAAGTAGGAACCGACTTTACCGATGGCTAATGCCAGTGATGTGGCATCTGCAGGTACTGCCGGTAAATCAACAATATAATTTTCCAAGCCTGCACTATTAAATGCTGTTGTACCACCGTAGTCTATAGTACCAGCTTGACCACCACCAATTCCAATAAAAGGAGAAGCATCGCCACTGGCTGTATCATTAGCTCCAATCGTTGCTCTATCATTGGTACCTTGTTTGCTATGTTTACTATAACCAAAACGCACACCTATATCTTTGGCAAAAGTTTCATCCGCATTAACAATACGCGATTCAATTAAAACCTGTCTAACCGGAACATCAAGCTCATTAATTAATTCTCTAATAGCCTGCAGGCTGGCTGATACATCCTGAATAATCAGTGTATTGGTTCTATCATCAATAGAGACATTACCTCGACTAGAGACCAGATTATGATCTGGCACTTGTATCAATGCCATTAAATCACTGGCATCAGCATAATTTATTTGTATGAATTCGGTACGTAGCGGAGCCAGCTCTTCTACCTGACGATTTGCTTCAAGTTCAAGACGTTCACGAGCAGCAAGCTCCTCTGATGGCGCAACCATTATGACATTGCCACTCTTTCGCATCCCCAGACCACGTGATTTTAAAATAATATCAAGCGCCTGATCCCATGGCACATTCTTTAAGCGCAACGTCACATTACCACTAACCGAATCACTGGTTACCATGTTTAAACTGGTAAAATCTGCAATCAACTGCAATATTGCCCTGACTTCAATATTTTGGAAATTGAGAGATAAACGTTCGCCTGTATAACCAAATTTATCTTTTTTCAGCTCTTCCTTTTCATCTCTGGTTAAAGGTTTAATTTCAATAATGTACTGGTCTTCAGATTGATATGCCAGGTGGTCATAATCTTCTGACACGGCGCTAATAGTCATCCTTACATTATCACCACTCGCAGCAGTATCTATTTCTTTAACCGGGGTTGCAAAATCAACTACGTCCAGTTTTCTATCAAGATTGGAAGGCAATTGTGCATCAAGAAAATCAATCACAACCTTTCCTGCTTCAACACCCATGTCTACCGCGATAGAAGGATCAGACAACTTAACAATAATTCTTCCTTCACCGTTTTCACCTCTACGAAAATCAATATCATCAATACTTCCTGCTGTAGAGTAAGTCGACGAATTTGAACTAGATGACGCTGCTACACCACTCTCAAGATTTAATGTCACGGAATTACCCTGTACATCCATGCTATATGAAACTGAGCTTGTTAAATTAATTACAACGCGTGTGCGCCCTGCTGCCTCAACAGCACTAAAACTATTGGCCATCCCTATACCTATGGCTTGAGATTTTTCAGTCAGGTTTAATGACGTATTTGGAAAATCTACTGCAATTCTTGCTGGATTATCTATAGTAAAATTTAGAGGGTCGGCCGGTAATGCTTCCGACAAGGTCATCTTAATTTGTACTCGCTCACCTGGCAGTGATGCAAAGCTGACATTATCTAATGAAATAGCATATACAGATGAACCGAACAGACTCATGCCTATACACAATATTAAACGCATTAAAGTTTCTAATTTAGTTTTCATGGCGTTATAACCTTTGAAATTAAGTTTAATTCTTTACTGGTAAACATTTTATTACCTCGTGTCAGATTACTCTTCGATAAGAGCAAGTGCTGCCTCCCGTTCTTCCCATCTTCCATTACTATCCTGAACAATTTCCCTTAGTTCGACCCGGTCTTCATAAATATTGATAATCTTTCCTATGTTTGCACCAATATAATTACCTACCTTCACACGGTGCACGATGCCATTAGGATCTAATACTATGCCCCAATTATTATTTTCATTATCGATAGTCCCTACCATACGAAGACTATCAAGCTCATATTCTTCAAGTTCTTCGCGATTACGATTTCTAATCTCACGTTCCATTTCTTCAGTTAAGCCATCATCCACTATAGAATCATCAGTAATTTCTGCTGGCTTAATGACATAAAATAATTTGAAAGGATTACGCCCGTCTTCATCACCTGACTTGTACGCATACGCTTCATAAGGCTTAATTTCAGGCAATGGCTCTATGCGGCCACCTGGTCTGGACATAATGTCGTCGACCTTAACCTCAAGATCACTAATATCTGTTGAAACACATGCTGAAAGGCTTGCAATAATTGACAAGCCCACCGTAATTTTAATAAACATCATTAACCGATGACGATAAATCATTTGTCTTCACCTTCTTCGCCTTCTTCTTCTTCAAGAGCACGATATGTTTTCGCGGTAGCTTCCATCTGCAATAAGGGAGTGTCTCCATCTTTATCGCTTGATAAAGGTGTAATTTTTATATCGTGCGTAGTAACAATTCTTGGTAATGCAGCTATACCACTAACAAACGCACCAAATTGGTGGTAATTACCAACAACGGAAAGATTAATAGGTAACTCTGCATAAAATTCTTTTGGTGCCTCTTTTTTAGGCTGGAACAATTTAAACTCCAGACCTGAAGCCAGGCCAGTCTGTGAGATATCAATCAATAAACCTGCAACTTCCGTTTTATTAGGTAATTGTTTTACCATGTCACCAAATGATTGCTCCATCTCTTTCATCTGCTCTTTAAGTGCTTCCAAATTGGCTGCTTTCCTTTGCCTTATGCCTAACGTTTCTATCTGATCTATTTCATCCTTTTCCAGAGAAGCTAACTCTTCACGTTGTAGTGTCACATCAAGCTTCCAGGCAGCAAACAATATCCCGGCAAAAACTATAGCAAATAGAACAGCTTTTGCAGGTGCTGGCCATACACCTGGATTATTCGGATCCAGATTATTCAGGTCATCTATAAAGCTCATTCGTCTTCAGCCTCCTCAGCTTTTGGAATCACCTGTTTAAAGGTAAGTGTAAAACTGTTAACCGGCTTATCACCGCCAACTTCAGACTCCTGAATAACTTTCAGATCAGGCTTAGCTAACCACTCAGAATTTTCAAGATTACGCATAAATGAAGACACACGTGCATTAGATTGAGCCAAACCATCGATAGTAATAACTTCTTCTTTCTGCTTAATATTTGCGACTGACAAGCCTTCAGGTAAATTTGTCACCAGTTCATCAAACAATCTAACAATTAATGGTCGATTACCCTGTAACTGTTCAATTGCACGCATACGAGATAGCAAGCTTTCTTTCTCTTTCTCGAGCTCTTCTATTTCTTCAATTTTTTTATCGACTATTGCTATTTGTTGCTCAATATATTTAATTCGTGAATTACCAACATCAATTAATTGAACATGATAATAATGAACTGCCCCCCATACAGCGACAGCTAATAAGGCAACCATACCAAGTATCGTGACAAATTCATTTTGTAACTCTTTGCGCCTTTCTTCACGCCATGGAAGTAAGTTAATTGTTGACATTAACTTCCCTCCCTTAAGGCCAGACCACAAGCAATCATCATTGCCGGCGCATCATTAGTAAGATTTTTTGCTGAAATTTTTGAGGCAACTGCCATGTTTGCAAAAGGATTAGCAGCTACTGTCTTCACTCCCAACTTCGACTCTACTAATTCAGCAATGCCTGGTATAGATGAACATCCACCTGCAAGAACAAGCACATTAATTTCGCTTATTTGGCTTGATGCATAAAAAAATTGTAAAGCACGCCCTATTTGTGAAGCCATGTTCTCTTTAAATGGTTCTAATACTTCAGGCTCATAATTATCTGGCAAACCACCCTGTTTTTTTGCCAGGCCCGCTTCCTCATAAGACAAACCATAACGACGTTGTATATCCTCAGTTAACTGAGCACCGCCAAATGATTCCTCACGCGCATATAAGGTCTTCATATTTTCCATAACGCTAAATGTAGTAACTGCTGAACCAACATCAGCAACAGCAATTGCCTCTGTCGGCGTTCCTTCAGGAAAATCTTTACTCATTAAGCTAATAGTATTTTCAATAGCAAAAGATTCGATATCGACAACCTTGGGTGTTAGCCCACCTAGCTCAATAGATGCAACAACATTGTCAACAATTTCACTACGTGATGCAGCGAGCAAAACATCTACTCTTTCTGCGCCCTCAGCAGATTCGCCAATGACTTCAAAGTCCATAGCAACTTCTTCTAAGGGGAAAGGAATATATTGATCTGCCTCTATCTGTATCTGACTTTCCATTTCATCATCAGACAAACCCGATGGCATACTGATAACTTTAGTAATAACAGAAGAACCTGCGACACAGACAGCAGCTTGCTTGGTACGTGTCCCAGCTTTCTTAACGGCACGTGCGACAGCCTCGCCGACTGCTTCAATATCGTTTATAGTCTTATCTGAGACGGAATTAGGTGGAAGAGCCTCAACTGCATAACTTTCCACACGGTATTTACTACCGCTGCGGCCAAGTTCAAGCAACTTTATTGCAGTTGCACTTATATCGACACCTAAGATAGGAGCTGACTTTTTCTTAAACGAAAACACTATTTTTTCCTTTTGAAGTCATTAGTTATGTGCCATATGTATAAAGAACATTAACTTACTTTGGCTACTATAGCCAAGAGAAAATTAAAAAACAATCGGTTTTTAGAGTTTTTTAAGGTAACACCTTAAGTTTTACAATTTAGTGAAAATATAGAACATATGGGGTAATTGGGATACTATCTATACAAGATGTTGCGTTTTTTCTTTAATTTTCTCCTGTCATTCATGGTTTTGGGCATCATTACAGTCGTAATTGTGTCCTTATATGTGTTGCCTGGGCTACCTGATATAGAGACATTGAAGGATGTCAAAATGCAAGTTCCTTTGCGCGTTTATAGTTCAGATTTATCTCTCATTGCTGAGTTTGGAGAAAAACGTCGTACGCCTATACAGATAGATGATGTACAAGCAAAATTAATTGAAGCATTTTTAGCGGCAGAAGATGATCGCTTTTATGTTCATCCTGGTGTTGATTGGCAAGGCATAGCCAGAGCCGCCTATTCTTTAATTAAAACAGGTTCGAAAAAACAAGGCGGCAGTACCATAACAATGCAAGTCGCCAGAAATTTCTTTTTGAGTCGTGAAAAAACCTATCTCAGAAAATTAAATGAAATATTTCTTTCCTTTAAAATTGAACGCGAACTCAGTAAAAATACCATTCTGGAATTGTATCTAAATAAAATATATTTAGGACAAAGGGCTTACGGAGTCGCAGCAGCAGCACAGGTTTATTATGGAACTGATATTAATTCCCTAAATTTGGCGCAGATAGCAATGATTGCCGGTTTGCCCAAAGCTCCCTCTACGACAAATCCAATTAGTAATCCCGAACGTGCATTAATACGCAGAGATTATGTTTTAAAAAGAATGTTAACGCTCTCTCATATAACTGAAGATGAATATAAGCAAGCTACAGAAGAACCCATAAGCGCTTCTTTGCATACAACCCCGATTGATATTGAAGCACCTTACATTGCAGAAATGGTCAGAAACGATCTGTTTAAAAAGCAAGGTGACACTGTTTATAACAATGGCTTAATAGTAACAACGACCATTCGCGATCGAAACCAAAGTGCTGCGAACCAGGCATTAAGAAATGCATTGCTCGCTTATGATAAACGACATGGTTACAGAGGGCCTGAACATCATATAGAAGATGTCGAATCAAAAAGCGAAGAAGACATTGCTGCCCTTCTTGAAAGTTTCCCTACACTAGGTAGCCTCTACCCAGCTCTGGTAACGTATATTAATGAGCAATCCGTGAGCGCAATAATTTCTGGTGTTGGACAAGTAGAGGTTAATTGGCAAGGTTTGGAATGGGCAAGAAAATACATCAGTGAAAATCGACGCGGCAGCAAACCAAAAATGGCTGGAGAAATACTGGAAGCTGGAGATATCATTCGTTTAATTGAAACAGAAACAGGGGACTGGACTCTCTCCCAAATTCCAGAAGTAGAAGGCGGGTTGATTTCTCTCTCTCCTAATGATGGTTCAATATTAGCCCTGGTTGGCGGTTTTGATTTTTATAAAAATAAATTTAACCGCATTACTCAGGCAAGAAGACAACCAGGCTCAGGATTTAAACCGCTTATATATTCTGCAGCAATTGAATCCGGGAAAACTGCTGCGACACTCATTAACGATGCTCCTATCGTCTTTGATGACCCTGGCGTTGAAGATGAATGGCGTCCTGAAAATTACAGCCACAAAAGTTATGGGCCTACTCGCATTCGTGTTGCGTTAACACACTCTCGAAACCTGGTATCAATCAGGCTATTACACTCTATTGGTATCCCTTACGCACTTGAACATATTCAAAAATTTGGTTTCGATGTTAATCAACTACCACACAATCTCTCCTTATCGCTTGGAAGCGCAGAAATAACACCATGGGAAATGGCCAGAGGCTATAGCGTTTTTGCCAATGGTGGCTTTTTAATCGAGCCCTACTTTATAGATGAAATTAAAACTTATGGTAATGAAGTAGTATTTCAGAGCGACCCATTAACTGTCTGCCATAAATGTATTGATAACAGGGAAGAACTCTCAAGTGATGAAGAAAATTTAAATGAAAGCCTCAGTGAAAACGGGGATGAAATTACAAACCCAATAATTGAAGAAGAGACAGAGACATTGTATGCACCTCGTGTTGTTAGTGCTCAAAACATCTGGATCATGAACTCAATGACACGAGATGTAATAAAAAATGGTACTGGTCGACGAGCTTTACAACTCAATCGCACTGATCTTTCAGGTAAAACCGGAACAACAAACGATCAGCACGATGCCTGGTTCTCCGGATTCAATTCAAATGTCGTTACAATTAGTTGGGTTGGTTTCGATAAATTCCAGCCATTAGGTAGCCGTGAAACCGGAGCTCGAGCAGCATTACCTATGTGGATTGATTATATGAGAGTTGCACTTGATGGTATGCCTGAATCAATTATGGAAAGACCTAAAGGGCTGGTAAATGTCCGTATCGATCCTGTTAGTGGACAACTTTCGAATGCGAATAATCCAGATGCAATATTTGAAGTGTTTAGAATAGAACATGCACCAAAATCTACTGTAGAAACAAAACAACCTGATATCTTTTTGCAAGATTCAGAAACTCACTCTATCCCTGAACAATTATTTTAATATACCCGTGGTACCTGGAAATGCGCCATACATCTGACGATCGCATCAGAAGAGAAATAGCACATATAGCTGCCAAGTTGGTTGCTATAGATGGTTCTGAAGATTTTTTTCAAGCAAAGAGAAAAGCAGCTCAGCAATTGGGCATAAAGAATAAACACGTACTTCCAAGTAATAAAGAAATAGAATGCGCGTTGATTGAATATCAATCACTCTTTCATAACAAAGAACAAATTCAAACACTACGTGACTTCAGGTTAGTCGCATATAAAACAATGCTGCTATTAAAAAAATATCATCCTCGACTTGTTGGTTCAGTACTCACTGGCACAGCGAATCAATATTCTGAAGTATCAATCCACATTTTTTCGGACGAATTTGAAACTATTTCTCTTTTTCTTGAACACCAGGGTGTGCCAGTATCAATATGCGAACGCCGATTACGAGTTGAAAAAAACAATTCTATTTATTTCACTGCATTTAAATTTATTGCTGGCGAAATAAACATTGTAATAGTGGTATTGCCATTTGTTTATTTAAAAAATGCACCTATCGATCCCATCACAGAGCAAGCAATGAAACGTGCCAGTTTAAGTGACGTAAAAAAATTTATTGAGTCATAACAATCTATAAATGACTAATAAATGTATCTTACATGTTGCTATAGCAACGCCACTACGACGTCTATTTGACTACCTGCCAGTCAGCACCTCTGAGTCTGGGAATCTACAAGCCGGAATGCGCGTTTCAGTACCCTTTGGTCGGCGCAAAGAAGTTACTGGCATTATCGTTTCAACAGGCAATAAAAGTGATTTCCCGCAACATAAATTAAAAAGAATTAATTATGCTATTGATAAGCAACCCATACTGAAAGAAAAACATTTGAACTTTCTTGCATGGGTAAGTAATTATTATCATTACCCGATGGGAGAAGTAATTTTTAGTGCTTTACCGGCATGGCTAAGAAAAAACAATTCAATTGATAAGTTTCGAGAAAGCATCTGGTCTGTAACAAAAAAAGGGCTAACTACGGATCCAAACCGTATTAATAAATCACCCAAGCAAGCACAAATTCTAAATTACATTCAAAAAAACCAAACAACTGTTAATGAATCTGAATTAAATAATATCTATCCAAGGGCAAAACAATCTCTACTAGCGCTTGAGAAAAAAGGGTTGATAACAAAAGAATTCAAAGAACCAATAGAAAAAATAATTAAAATAAATAAAAGCCCTTTTAAATTAAATAAAGAACAAAAATCGGCAATTAAGGCTATTTCAAGCTCTGTAGACAGGTCTTCAATATTTTTACTCGATGGATTAACGGGTAGTGGCAAAACCGAAGTCTATATGTCCGTCATGGAACCTATAATAAAAGCCGGCAAACAATGTATCGTCTTATTACCGGAGATTGGATTAACTCCTCAGCAAATACAACGATTTAAAGATCGCTTTGAAGTTGACATTGCAATACAACATTCAGGTCTTACTGATACAGAACGAACCAGATACTGGCAAGATGCCAAAACAGGAAAAGCAAAAATAATACTGGGCACACGTTCTGCCATTTGGACACCGCTTGCAAATCCTGGTCTCTACATCATTGATGAAGAACATGACCTTTCTTATAAACAACAAGATGGTTTTCGTTACTCAGCAAGAGATATGCTCATTATTCGTGCAACTCGCGATAAGGTACCTGCAGTATTGGGATCAGCAACACCATCATTAGAAACACTTCATAATGTAAAAAAAGGTCGTTACAAACATTTAATATTGCCAGCCAGAGCAGGAACAGCAAAGCAACCAAAACATCGATTGCTGGATGTGCGTGGTAAAAAAATGTTTGGCCCTTTATCACACACTCTAGTAGATGAAATCAGCGCTCACTTAAAAAATAAAAACCAGGTATTACTATTTCTAAATCGCAGAGGTTATGCAGCCCATTTATATTGTCATAATTGTGGCTGGAAAGCCGAATGTGATCGATGTGATCTACCTTATACTTATCACAAATCTAACGATCGCATGATTTGTCATCATTGTAGTTCAAATAAAAGAAGTATTAAGCACTGTCCCGAATGCGATGAATCATTGCTATTGCTAGGGCATGGTACAGAACGTATTGAAGAGGCACTCGAAGAACTATTTCCAAAAGCAATTATTTCAAGAATTGACCGTGATACAACACGGAAAAAAAATGCAATGAATGAATATCTTGATAAAATACATTCTGGCGAAATTGATATTTTAATTGGTACACAAATGTTGGCCAAAGGTCATCATTTTCCAAATGTAACTCTTACAGGTATCGTTGACGCTGATCGAGGTTTATTCTCGACTGATTTTCGTGCCAGTGAAAGACTGGCGCAACTATTCATGCAAGTCAGCGGTCGAACAGGCAGAGGTTCGAAAGAAGGAACAGTTGTAGTACAGACCTACAATCCTGAACATCCATTATTTAAACAGCTCATTGAACATGGGTACAACTTTTTTTCTGAATCTCTTCTGCAAGAACGCAGGCATTCATTATTACCGCCATACTCATACATGGCTTTCCTAAGGGCTGAGGCGCATAATGTTAACGATGCAAAACGCTTTATAGATGACGCCGCGATGCAATTAACAATACTGACAAATAATGCATTACAATTATTTGGCCCTATCCCTGCTTTAATTGAGAAGCGTAGTGGCCGTTATCGTTACCAATTAATCATTCAATCATCCAACCGAAAGTCATTGCACTCTTATATAGATGAATGGTTAGATAAACTTGATAGTATGAAGGTGGGCAGAAAAGTTCGCTGGTCGTTAGACATCGATCCACAGGACATGACTTAGGGCACATTTAAAAATGAATAAATACAGAATAAATATATTGATTCTACTTTCGTGCTTTTGTTTCTTTGCTCAAGCATCAGATGGTGATCTGGACGTAGCAATCAGTAATGAGATTGATTTTATTGATGTTAAACACAATGGTAAAGCTGTCAGAATCCAGAGAAATCAATCTGCTGATAACACGATTAATCCAGACTATGCCAAAACGTCCAGAAAATGCCCGCCATTTTGTATTCAACCCGGAATACTTGCTGAAGGTGTCGAAACAATTGCTGAGTTAGAAGTACTGAATTATTTAAAGCGACTATCAAACGGCGATGATTCACTGCTTGTTATTGATTCACGTACAGAAGACTGGGTTAAAAAAGGAACCATTCCCGGCTCTGTAAATATTCCATGGACATCATTGAAACCAGAAGCGGGGGCTGATCCATTCCAGATAGCTAATATATTGGAAAACAAATTTGGCGCTGTCAGCATTGAAAATTTATGGGATTTTTCAAATGCCAAAACCCTTGTCCTTTTTTGCAATGGCATGTGGTGTGGACAGTCCCCTTCCAATATTAAAACCTTACTCAGGTTTGGCTATCCCGCACAAAAACTTAAATGGTATCGTGGTGGCATGCAAAATTGGGAAAGCCTTGGGTTAACTGTAATTAAATAACGCTGAGCACCTTCTCCTTAAACTGTAAAGCAACTAGAATGTGCCACTTTTTTAAAATGGTTAACAAGGTAACTCTGTGAAGAAGCAAATTAAAGAACTCATAGCTCAAGCTTTAAAGAATCTCGAGTCTGAAGAGATAATACCAACCATAGACCAAGCTAATATAATAATTGAAAATAGCCGCGACTCGGCACACGGTGATTTCGCTACAAATATTGCTATGGTCCTGGCAAAAGCAGCTAAAACCAATCCTCGTAGTCTAGCCGATAATATTATTAAACATTTACCCGAGTCGGAAATATTAGAGCGCACTGAAATTGCTGGCCCCGGTTTTATCAACTTTTTTATAAAACAAAATACGCATCAATCTGTTGTTGCCAATATTTTAGACAAAGGTGAGCGCTATGGTGATTCCAATATTGGGAACAACATAGCAACCTTAATTGAATTCGTTTCAGCAAACCCAACCGGTCCTTTGCATATTGGACATGGGCGTGGCGCTGCATATGGCGCCGTTGTTGCTAACCTGCTTAAGAAAGCCGGTTTTAATGTAAGTTGTGAGTACTATATTAATGATGCCGGTCGGCAAATGGATATTCTTGCTGTCAGTATCTGGCTACGTTATATGCAACATTGCAAAAAAGATATTCCTTTCCCGGACAATGGTTATAAAGGAAATTATATAAATGATATAGCGGCTGCATTACATCTAGAACATACAGATAAATTTTTAAAGTCATCTGAAAAGTTATTACCTCTATTTGAAGAAGCAGATCCAGAATTAAGAATTGATAAGTTAATTAAACATTGTATTGATGAACTTGGTGAAGATAATTATCAAATCGTATTTGATACGGGTTTGGAACACATTCTGGCAACAATTAAAAATGATTTGAATGAGTTTGGTGTTAAATTTGATAACTGGTTTTCAGAACGCTCATTAGTAAGCAACGGTACGGTTAATAAATGTATCGATAAGCTCATTGAAAATTCATGGGTTTATGAAAAAGATGGCGCACAATGGTTTCGCTCCAGCAAACTGGGTGATGAAAAAGATCGTGTACTGATTAGAGAGAATGGCCTAGCTACCTATTTTGCATCAGACATCGCTTATCATTTATCCAAAGTAGAGCGTGGTTTTGAGAAGATTATTGATATATGGGGTGCCGATCATCATGGCTATATTGCACGAGTAAGAGCATCCATGCAGGCACTGGAACTTTCGCCGGAAAAACTGGAAATATTACTGGTTCAGTTTGCAACATTGTATCGGGGCAAGGAAAAATTACAGATGTCTACGCGTTCGGGAGAATTTATTACTCTTAAAGAACTTCAGGATGAAGTTGGAAAAGATGCGACACGCTTTTTTTACGTTATGAGAAAAAGTGAGCAACACCTGGACTTTGATATGGAATTGGCTAAATCACAATCAAACGATAACCCGGTTTACTACATTCAATATGCGCATGCGCGAATATGCAGCGTCTTCAGACAAATGCCAGAAAAAGGCTACAGTTACAATCAAACTGAGGCCTTATCCAGTTTATCAGTACTTACAGAAACACACGAAACCAAACTGCTCTCGACACTTGCCAGATACCCTGAGGTAATAGAAAATGCAGCTCAGGCCTATGAGCCTCATCAGCTAGTTTATTATCTTAGAGATCTGGCTAATGATTTTCATACTTATTATAACGCGAATCAGTTTTTAGTTGAAAATAATGTGATTAGAAATGCACGACTTGCCTTGTCAGTTGCAACTAAACAAGTTATTCAGAATGGCTTGTCACTACTAGGCGTGAGTTCTCCAGAGGTAATGTAGTGCCGAGAGATTATAAAAACATTAAAAAAACAAAAGCTGAGCCGCTAAAAAATCGATTCAGTAATACTCTTTCGTTTCTAACTGGATTAGCAATAGGATTATTTGCCGCAGTTATAGTCTACTTCTATGAACATAATGCCACCATTGTCAGCAATAATTCATTATTGGTAAGCGAGCCAACAAAGGAAGAAACAACTGACAATAATAATGAAAGTATTGCTCAATTACCTGAGCCACAATTTGATTTTTATAAAATATTACCTAGTAAAGAAGTTAGCATATCTGAATGGGAATCAGTTGAGGAAGAAGAGTTAAGCAACCAAGAGCAGCAGCAACCTGTTATGTTTGTGCTTCAAGTCGGTTCCTTCAAACAATATAATTCTGCCGATCAAATTAAAGCCAAACTTGCCTTGATGGGAGTAACCGCCGATATTCAACGTGTGGTCATTAACGGACAAGATGTACGACATCGTGTTCGCATAGGTCCATATAAAAACACCAAAAAGTTACAAAAAGATCGTGATCGTTTAATGGCCAACGATCTGGATTTCATGCTATTGAAGCTTAAGATGGAAGACATATAATTCGGTAACGGCGATGTCAAGCAATCCTAAAAAAGTTGGCAAGTATCAAATTATAGAAGAAGTGGGTCGCGGTAGTATGGGGTCAGTCTATTCAGCACACGACCCTTTCGCTGATAAAAAAGTGGCTATTAAACTTGCTCATGCCCAACATGTAAATGAAGAGGAAACAGGCGAACGTTTTAAAAAACTTTTCTTCAACGAAGCGCAAGCAGCAGGCGTTTTAAACCATCCCAGCATATTAAATATATTCGATGCCGATATTGATGGAGAAGACTGTTACCTCGTTATGGAGTATATACATAACGCCGAAACACTTGATCGCTTTTGCAAACCTGACTCACTTCTCTCTATCCGTGACGTAGTTGGAATCATCTACAAAATCGCTAAAGCGCTCGATTATGCCCATCGCCAGGGCATAATTCATCGTGATATCAAACCTAACAATATTCTACAAACAGAAACTCAAGATATCAAAATTGCGGACTTCAGTATCGCGATGATTATTCGTGAAGACTTTTTGGAAACTCAGTTCCATGGTTTTTTAGGTTCGCCACTCTATATGTCACCGGAGCAAATTAATGAATGGCAAATATCGACTAATACCGATATTTTTTCGCTAGGCATCATTATGTACGAGATGTTAACGGGTCATCATCCTTTTAAAGCGGATAATCTTAGCGCGATTAGTAAAAAAATAACTTCTGAAAAACCCGCTTCGTTAAGTGAATTTCGCAATGATGTGCCAGAAGGGCTGGAATATGCATTAAAGCGTATGCTGAAAAAGAGCCCGGATAAACGCTATAACATGGGACTGGATCTTGCTGCAGATTTAGCATTGATATTTGAAGATCTTGATAGTGTGGAAAATCAGGATTCCTTGCGAGATAAGTTCGACACTGTGCAAAAGCTGGGTTTCTTTCAAGGCTTCACCGATTCAGACATATGGGAATTGATTCGTGCATGTGACTGGCATAAATACCCTAGCAATACTCATATCATTAAAGAAGGTGAAGAAGATCACTCCTTTTATATTGTGTTATCAGGCCTGGTAACTGTTGAGAAAAATGGACAACAACTTGATTCTTTACAGGAGGGAGATTGTTTTGGAGAAATGGGTTATTTAGCCAATGCTAAACGCTCCGCATCAGTTATTGCAAAGACTGATGTCTCGTTAATACAAGTTAATTCGTCAACATTGGATCGTGCAGCTGAAGAGACCCAACTTCGGTTCTTGAAAGTATTTGTAAAAACCCTCATAGGTCGTCTTGCCGAAACAACCGCTATTCTCACTCAAAACGCTCGGTAAAATTATACTGTTCTAGAGCGGGTGATGGGAATGACTGCCATGGATGGCGGAAATACTGGCACCAACAGTAGGCGCTTTAGGCGATGCACGACTAAATGGATTTAGGAGATAGAGTGAAGCAGGAAGCCAGAGCCGAGGACGATTACAAGGATGTAATCGGTAGAGTCGCGTCAGGAACAAAGACCGAGCAATTGCCAGTGCGAACCCACATTCTCAGCTTGGGAAGCTAATGTTCTACCATTGAACTACACCCGCAAACAATCCAGTATTTCTGAGCAATACTTAAATACTTAAAATGGCTATCAAACGACTATAAAACGCTACTACTATTTAACTCGAAATCAAGACTCATGCTTAATTTATGTCATCTTGCTTAATTACGAATTAAAGTGGGTGGCTCATGTTGTATTTTAGTGTACTATTTACACTTAGAATGTAGTCTAAGCTAATGATTATGCAGAGAATAAAACTATCTGCTAAAATTGGAAATTAGCTGAAGAGGATAATAATAATCAATAAGTTAGTTTGACTTGGTAAGTTTGCTTCTAGAATAATAAAGGGAATCTAGGCTAAATTTCAAATATGAGTGATTCTAAACAAATAGTAGTTGTGGTAGATGATAATGCGACTGTCCGCAAATTATTTGAGCGCAGTACAGAAAATCTAGCACTTGATTTAATCACCTATGACTCTGCTAAGGCCTCGATGGAGTACCTTAACGAAAATAAGCCCGATTTGTTGTTTCTCGATATTATTATGCCTGAAAAAGACGGTCTAACCTTCTTACAGGAATTAAGAAAACTGCCCCTTCACAAAGATACTTCTGTGATTATGATTACCTCAAAAGACTATGCGCAGGATAGAACCGTTGCAAATGAGCTCGGAGCCCTGGAATTTATTACCAAACCGATGCCAATGAGTGCAATAACAGATATAATCCTCAAATATATTAACCAAGATAACCCTTACTAAATAGTTAAAACAGCGCATGGCAAAATCCTATCTCCGCTTCTGGGGTGTACGGGGGTCGTATGCTTCACCCTTCCCAACCCATTTACAGGTTGGCGGAAACACATCGTGTGTTGAGATAAATGTGGATGACCATATCGTCATCTGTGATGCTGGTACCGGCATAATTCCTCTCGGCAATAAACTTGCTGCTCAAACTAGTAATAAAGACGTGTTAATTATATTAACTCATTACCACTGGGATCATATATGTGGCCTGCCATTTTTTGTGCCCGCATTTATTTCTGACTGGAACATAAATTTCTTTGGCCCCGGAGAGTCAATTCAGGAAATAAAACAAAATCTGGACTCTCAGATGCAAGCGCCTTATTTCCCGGTAGGTACAGAAACCTGGATGGCCAATATTAATTATATTGAACCTAGAGATACCGAGATTACCCGTGGCCCGATTGGTATTACCTATTACGGTGTCCACCACCCTGGTATTACTTACGGCTACAAAATAAAAATTCTCGATAAAACTATCATCTATGTTTCTGATAACGAATGTCAGTTTCTTGATAAATCAATTAAGCAACAGATGACTGAGTTTAGTGAAGAAGAACAGGAAATGTTTGAAGCCATGAACCGCGAAGAATATGAATACGAATTACAAACGATACGTGGAGCCGACATTCTCATTCATGATGCTCAATATACTCCTGAAGATTACGAAACCAAACGTGGCTGGGGTCACTCGTGTTATGTTGACGTCGTAAATTACGCAATTGATGCAGAAGTTAAAGAATTGTATCTGTATCATCATGACCCCTATAACGACGATGATGCTATTGATGAAATTTATAAAAAATCTCAGGAAATAATTCAAAAACGAGATGCCTCACTAAAATGCTATATCGCTAGAGAAGGCATGGAAATTGAACTCGATTAACAAGTATTATTGCGTATTCCTGCCCACTCCCCTATTTAATAGCTAATGGAAGTTTTGCTGAACGGTGATCCACATTCGATAGATCAAAGTTGTACTATCCAAAATCTGATCAGGGATCTGAATCTAGACGGCAAATTCGCTATAGAAATTAATCAAAATATTATCCCTCGTAGTAAATACCTCGACATTAAACTGCATGCGGGAGATAAAATAGAAATCGTTCAAGCTATTGGCGGTGGATAAGTAAATTCTATTTGCTCTCAAATAAAATATGTCTATTCCAAATACAGATGACCTGTCTATAGCCGGTATTAATTATTCTTCACGACTATTAGTCGGGACAGGTAAATATAAAGATCTGCAAGAAACAAAAAAGGCCATTGAGTCCAGCGGTGCTGAAATCGTAACAGTAGCAATTCGTCGAACTAACATTGGACAGAATAAGGATGAGCCAAATCTTCTCGAAATAATTTCTCCGGATAAATTTACTATCTTACCTAATACAGCAGGTTGCTATGATGTGGAATCTGCTGTCAGAACATGTCAACTAGCCAGAGAATTATTAGATGGACATGATCTGGTTAAACTTGAAGTACTCGGCGATAAAAAAACACTTTTTCCTGATATGCCGCAAACACTTGAAGCGGCGCAACAGCTTGTCGACGACAACTTTAAGGTCATGGTCTATACGACAGATGACCCCATCATGGCAAAACGCTTTGAAGAGATAGGTTGTGTTGCCGTTATGCCACTTGCTGCGCCAATTGGTTCTGGTCTAGGCATTCGAAACCCTTATAACATTCGCACTATTGTTGAGAACGCATCAGTTCCGATCCTGGTTGATGCTGGTGTAGGCACTGCATCGGATGCTGCCATTGCAATGGAGCTTGGCTGTGACGGTGTTTTAATGAATACGGCCATTGCCGAAGCTGAGAAGCCTATCTTGATGGCAAGTGCTATGAAAAAAGCAATAGAAGCAGGCCGGGAAGCCTATCTAGCTGGCAGAATGCCAAGGCGTGCTTATGCCAGTGCCTCATCACCCATAGACGGACATTTCTTTTAATTTTTTTTAAAGGCACTATTTTAAAAACTAGTTTCTAAATTATCTTGAAAGAAAACCAAGCCAGACACAGTGCCATACGGAGTTATGTGATACGTGATAGCCGCTTAACAAAAGCGCAACAACACGCACTAGATAACTACTGGAAGGATTATGGTGTTGAATTTAATTCTCGTTTACTTGATTTTGAAACACTATTTAAACGACGTGCACCGATCATTATGGATATTGGCGTCGGCACAGGTGATACAACCATTAACCATGCACAATCACACTCAGAGAATAACTACCTTGCAATTGACGTTCATCGACCTGGGATAGGACAACTACTCAATAGAATAGAATTGAACCAATTAACTAATATCAAAGTTATTAATCACGATGTGGTTAATATTTTACAAGAACAAATTCCAGATCATTGCCTAAGTCAAATATTTATTTTCTTTCCCGATCCCTGGCCAAAGAAAAGGCACCATAAGCGTCGGTTAATCAACAATGAACTACTCAAGCTTATTAAGAAAAAAATCACAAGGAATGGGCGTTTACATATTGCAACAGACTGGGAAAATTATGCAGAACACATACAGCAATTGTGTAATGCTGATTCAGAACTACTAAATCTGACAGGCAACAATCAATCAGCACCACGACCAGATTGGCGTACTAAAACACGTTATGAATCTCGCGGCTTAAGACTTGAGCATAACGTTTGGGATTTTTGTTATGCCCTAGGGAACCCCTGATTAAGTCAGGATAATTCCATTACAAATTAATATCCTGGAACGAATCTATCGCGTTGAATTCCCCAGGATCTTGTTTCTCATTTTGACTATCCGGCTTTGAAATAGTGAGCAGATGTTTAATTCCAAATTTTCTGGCAGCTCTTAATACCGTTAAATTATCATCAATCAATATCGTCTCATTTAATTCGAAAGGATTTTCTAACTGTAATTTTTTCCAGAAAGCTTGCTCTTCTTTTGCATGCCCTATTGTATGTGAGCTAATAATTCGATCAAAAAAAACATCTATTCCTGTTTTATCTACTTTCATCTTTATCAAATCTTCATGTGCATTAGTCACCATGATTATAGAATAGGTAGCTTGAGCATTTAATTTTTCCAGAAATATTTTTGCCTGAGGCCGAAATTTTATTAAGTGCTCTACATCAGCTTTCAATTCAAGCACATCAAACTTGAGTCTTTCAGTCCAAAAATCCAGGCAATACCATGAAAGTGTTCCCGCTTCTTTTGAATACCAGTCTTTTAACTGTACTTTGGCAGTTTCGGCATCCATATTATTCATCTTGCCCCAGTGCTCAGGTAAGTATTCTTGCCAAAAATAATTGTCGAAATGTAAATCAAGAAGCGTTCCATCCATATCTAACAATACCGTTTTAATGGACTTCCAATTAATGTTGTCTTTCATGTTAATTAAAGATAGGTAGAATAGATGATTGAAGATGCAAGGATAACAAAGCAAATCAAATGAATGAAATTAAACATCAAGACCTGGCCAATCTCGTAGATGATATTAAGCAAATTTGCTGTGTTGCCGGAGAAAAGATACTCGAGATCTATGAAACCGATTTTTCTGTCGAAAAAAAGCAGGATAATTCTCCTCTGACAGCAGCAGATATGGCGGCACATAACACAATTTGTGATGCGTTAACTAAATTAACTCCTTCAACACCCATATTGTCAGAAGAATCATCTCGTATCAGTTTTAGTGAGCGACAAAATTGGAATCAATACTGGTTGGTCGATCCACTTGATGGAACAAGAGAGTTTGTTAAACGAAATGGCGAATTTTCAGTTAATATAGCTTTAATTGAAAAACATCGATCGATTTTGGGCGTCATCCATATTCCCGTAACAGGAATAAGCTATAGCGCTTCTATTAATAATGGTGCATACAAACATGAACAAAACAAAAGTGCGACACGGATTTTCGCTAGAAAAACAAATATTGATAATATTACTATCGCAGGCAGCCGCTCTCACGGGAATAAACAACAACAAGCTTTTATTGCACATTTAAATGAACCGGAAATTCTCGCCGTTGGTAGTTCACTAAAATTTTGTTTAGTCGCCGAAGGCACCGCAGATATCTACCCACGCTTTGGCCCAACTTCTGAATGGGATTCGGCTGCAGCACAATGCATTGTTGAAGAGTCTGGAGCAATTGTTGTCGACACAAATTTCAACACACTTAAGTACAACACTAAAGAGTCGCTACTAAACCCCTCATTTCTGGTCATTGCTGACAATGATTTTGATTGGAAACAGTATTTAACTTAATAACCTTGACTTAACTTAAGTGTCTGTTTATTTCAAGGGCACTATTTTTTGATCAAGTAAGCTAGATAACTTCAAAGTTGCTTTATTATTGTCAGCATCATGCTCAGATCGTGTATTAATATACAACAGTAACATCAACATACCAGATATTAGAAATGCACTTATTGTTAATGATGGAGTTGAGATTAACAGTGTTATCGTAAAGCCGACAACAATTGAAAGACTAATCGTGCATTTTGCCTTTCTATTAATAGATTTATTTGTCATCCAATTTTCAATAACTGGTCCGAACTTTGGATGTTGCAATATTCTTTGACTTAAAGCTGGATTAGATTTGGAAAACGCCCATACAGCGACTATTAATAAACAAGTCGTTGGCATTAAAGGCAAAAACAAACCGATAATACCCAGTGCTGTAGCTATAAAACCAACACATAATAAGAAATATTTTTTTATTATTTCGCTCATAAATACCTTTATATAAATAAATAGCTACGGGAATGATTAAAAACTATTTCCGGAGCATTCATAATGCATTAACACTTATATCGACCCGCATTAAATAATGCTTTAATTATTGAACCATCAAGGACAATAACTATTTGATAATATTGGATATTTTTTATATTAGAGAGAAAAGATTTAGCTCTTACGTGTAGGCTTGGAATTACTACTAATCGTTTTTGCTCCGACAACATCTCGTTTTAATAAACATTTCATTAATACTTTTTCAAGGTCGGAGCGACCAATTTGATGAGGATAATTTTCTTTTACGTGTTCTGGCGTTAATAATTTACCTATCGCATGAATATTAGAGAGAAGTGTGCTCAATCTGCCAGATTGTGACTCATCCATTTTATCAAACACACTTAGCTTTTTTTTATTTTCAATCGCAGCAAATAAATCAGTCGAAACTATTAAATATTCTATATCGTCTAATGTTAAAGGGTGTGTCAAAAAAGGGTACTTGAAGACAACGCCCGGTTCTGCTGTTGCCAACATAGCGGCTTTTTTTTCTTTCAGTGCCTGATTAAATATTTCACTTCGAAAAATGATAATGCCGGCATCTTTTTTATTTTCCCATAATTTTGAAATCGTAAATGCATCAGAAAATTCTTGTGACAACAATAATATGTCCAGTTCTTTCTCAAAATGAGTTCCACTATCATCACCCGGATAATGCCAAAACTTGTTATCGAGTAGAGTATCAAAGAGTCCTGAACTCATGCCTCTAAACAAATAACCCTTATTCTCATATTCTAAAGCCAAAAAAGCATAGCGCTGATCAATCATACGATTAATTGTACCCGCCCAACCATGATCATTCTCTTCTACAGAAGAGGATGGTGAATGTGCGTTATGCTGGTATGCAGTTTGATTGCTTGATGTTTTTTTCATATAGAATTTCATACATATAGGTTTATTATGTACCACAATAATATTTACCTACTATATTTATTGTTAGTTTATGTGGAAAATTATCTTAATAATAATAGCGGTCATAATATACTTCTGGCAAAGTAATGAGCCGACAATAATAAATTCTAATATTACTGATATTTTTCCTATTGAATATATTTCCGGTTTATCAATTGATACATCACCAATTCAAAAGAACATTAATCGTTCAAAAAAATCATTTCAATTTAATGAATATCAAATAACGCCATTGGCTGAGTTTCAACTGGTTGCCAGAGTTCTTTCTGCAAAACGATATCGTACTGACCATGAAGCAGAGCTTTCTCCTGTTGATTTAGCCCTGGGTTGGGGTCCTATGTCAAAACAAAAAAATCTGGATGAACTTACAATATCACAATCCAGACGTTGGTATTATTGGCGTACTGAAAATTTTCCAATACCCAGAAAAGAGATAGAAACTAATAGCGCTAATATGCATTTTATCCCTGGCAACCCTGTCATCGATAAAAAGTTAAAGTCCATTCAAACAGGTGACACTGTAAAGCTAATGGGCTACCTTGTACACGTTGTCGGCGATGATGGCTGGCGCTGGACAAGTTCGATGACTCGCAATGATACAGGCGCAAGTTCCTGTGAAGTTATATTACTTGAGGGTATTTCAGTAAATTAAATAATGGTGCCCAGGGACAGAATAGAACTGCCGACACGATGATTTTCAGTCGAAGACACGACATGTGCCTCTGGCAGGTAACCCCAAGATTCTGATCGCTTTTTTCTCACCCTCACCTGTCCGCTATCTGACGACCGAAGGAATCCCGAAATTATCCGATATATTTTCTGGGGAAATGCTGAAAAACTCGATCTGAATCATTGAGTTACTGAAATCGACCATCGAAACTGGGTCGAAATTCTGATAGGTCTCAAGACTGCCCCTCTCTGAGATTTTAAGCTGAGGAATGACTTCGATACCCCCTTCCTGAAACCGACTCAGAAATTGCCAGCATTATTGTCGAAATAATTCCACCACACATACCAACACCATTCAGTGTGCTAAACAAACCAAGATTAAAAGCGATAATTAAATGTACTAACATGAATTGTTTCTATGTAAGAATACTGAAACAATATACTGGAAAATTAATGTATAGTTATTAAATTCAAACAACAGAGTTATTGGTATCAGATTTATCCTGGAATCCATCACACATTGAATGTAATGCTGGCAAATTATCAAGTCGAATCGCTTTTTTATTTATTGTCACTAGACCATTACGCTGGAATTTCGTAAACAAACGGCTTACGGTTTCAATAGTTAAACTAAGGTAACTTCCTATCTCCTGTCTCGACATAGGTAAATTATATTCCTTTGCCGAGTAACCTAGACTATGAAATCGTGATGAAAGTGTCACCAACAATGTGGCAATACGCTCTTCCGCATTACGTTTACTGATTGTTAACAAAAGTTTATTCTCACTAGACAGTTCTCGACTCATTAAGCGAAATATTTGATTTTGTAGATCTGGGATTTCCATACATATTTCATTAATCTTGTTATAAGGTAATGAACAGAATGTTGTCACTTCCATAGCTACTGCTGAACAAATATGTTGATGCTGATCAATTGCATCAAAGCCAATGATTTCGCCTGGAAAATAAAACCCGACAATTTGCTCTTCACCAGTTTCATTCATTATATAAACTTTGACTGAACCAGAACGTACTGCATAAAAAGAACTGAATGTATCACCCGCTCGAAAAATAGCATCACCTTTGTTTATAGGGCGAGATCCTTTAATGATATGTTCCAATTTTCCAAGGTCTTCCGCATTTAATCCCCTAGGTAAACAGAGTTCATGCAAATTACAGTTTGAACATGCCGCCTTAAGTTTGGAAAAATTGATAACTTGTTCTTGTGTACTCATCTCGCTATACCACAACCTTAAGATAAATAGTTACTTTATAATTGCCATTCTATGTTGCAAGTAATTAATATTATTATAGTATTTTGGAAGGCTCAAGCTTAAATAATAAAGTTTCTGAATTATTCTTTAACTAGATTAAATCATTTTAGAGTATTTTTTATTATTTTCTCCATCGTGATAGATATCAAAAACAGAACATATATTTCTGATCAAAAATCTTCCTGCAGGTAATATTTTAATAGGCGGATTCAAGTTGCTAGTGCAACAGATGGGTTGATGCCTAAAAATACCTGATTAGGCGTTTTAATACCAAGACATTTTCTTGGTCGATTGTTTAATCTATTCATTGCTCGGTTAATTTCCTTCTG